>Ga0255763_1002264_pt1 | contig 18623 bp, 31 predicted proteins | sample 041ome_2_FD_179963 | JGI IMG/M metagenome (GOLD analysis project Ga0255763, IMG submission 179963) | Coastal salt marsh microbial communities from the Groves Creek Marsh, Skidaway Island, Georgia - 041406US metaG (version 2) | ecosystem: Environmental > Aquatic > Marine > Intertidal zone > Salt...
TTCGATACTGCCTACTACATGACTATTAATGTAGGTGACTGGAACAAACCCTACGCATGTTCTAAGTAAGATGTATAGTTTACTTTTAGGTGCTTTGATTTTGGTTCTTTTTATTATTATTGTAAGGACAGGAGTTTAACATGAAAAAACTTATTTTTGTATTATTGGTTGGTTTTGTAACTACAGCACATTCAGGTGATTATCTAAAACGATCCACATTAAATGAACAGTCTGAGTATATTTGTAGAATAGCGTTACATACAGAAAATCAGCAGAGTGGATCAGGAGATTTGGTTTATGATTCAAAGGACGGTGAGGTTTTCGGTGTATACGAATTGAATGATAATATTGCTGAAGTATGGATTAAGTACAATAGAAGATCCAACGGCATCCTTTATAAAGGAGTTTCTAAGATATGCAATATCAGAGTTCCGGAAGGCACACGATTAGTTGACGGAGAATTGATATGATTAGATTTATTCTTGGACTAGTAATTGTATTAGGTTCAGTAGGCGGTGCGGATCAAGGCACAATGGGTCTACTACACTCTACACTGACAGCAATAGGTGGCTTGCTCTTAATAGTATGGGCTATGCCTAAAATCAAACAGCAATACGGTGACTACAGATGAAAGCGATTCTAATAGCAACTATGTTGTCAACTGGTAACGTGTCTACAATGGCATTTCAGGACTATATGGCTTGCGTAGAATATGCTAACAGAAACTCAGGACGCATATACCAAATGGAATGCGTACCTGCTTCTGACAAGGTAGCAGAGCATGGTGTTAAAGGCTTCTACAAATTGACCAAAATTATAGGCATATTCTCAGGTCGCTAAGTTATTGATTTTACTTGGTTTTTATGCTCCTCTAAGTCCTTGTTTTTCAAGGACTTCTTTTTGGTTGACACTTGGATGCAGTGGCCCTATAATTAAGGAACATTTACAAGAAGGGAGCAGAGCATGGCACAGAAATTAAAAATTACAACTCAAGAAGAACTAGACGCATACTTAGAAACTGTACATAGATGGCAGGATATAGCCGTCCCTGTAATTTTTAATCGTAGTAATAGCGGTGTTATTAGACTTTTAAAGTTTTTAATGCTACAGGGCAAAGGTAAGAAGAAGGTTGGTTTATACGATCAAACTAGAATGAAGGCGCAAATTGTAAGGCGTTACAAATATACTGATGATGAGGATTGTAATAACGTTGAGAAATTAATTACGATTGCTAACAATAATAATTGTTTCTTTGCTGAGACTGAAAAGGAAGGTGGGGAGCATTACGACGTGGCTGGCGCTATTACACATATTAGTAGAGCACTACGTTTAATTAATGTTAACGATGACAACTGGACAGACAAGGCTAATAACATTTTTAAATGGCACGACATGTATTGGCATTGGAAAGCAGTTAATTGGTTTGAACTTTACTTTTTTGCTGAGATGCAAAATTTAACACTAGGTATTACAGAAGAGTTTATTAAAGAGATAGCAGGCATTGTGCAAAAGAAATTTGGGACTTTTGAACAATACATTGAAGCGGCTTGCACTGCGTATAAAACGTGGCATGAGGACACTAAGAACGAGGCATATACAAGAGATAGTGTGCCCATACAGGCACAACTTACAGGATTAATACAACTATATGTGCATGCATACAAAGGCAAGGAGTACAGAGCTAGAACACACTTAAACGAGTATGTTAGTGAGAACGGTGTTGCGTTATGGGAATACTTTACTAAACGAGAGAAGAATTGTGAGGGTAGTGTATATAATGAAGTAAAACGTGATAGTTTAAACTGGCAGGACGTTGATGCTATGCTTACAGGGAAAAACAATAAGCGTGACTTTAATGTAGGCATACAAAAGTTAATTGCTAACAAGGACTGGAAAAAAGCAGTTGAAGAGTTAGCAAAGGACGGTTGTTTAAAAATGGAAATACAAGAGTTTGGATACTTTAAACTTGGGGACATACTGTTAGATGACGACGAACAGCGTAATTTAGATATTAAGCATTGCGTTAACATTATAAAAAGTAACTTTAATACGCAACTGCTGGACACTATGAGATGCGTAATGGTGGACGGTAAGTTGACATGTATTGATACGCAACATACATATACAGTAGTTGGTGCTTTATGGGAGGCGGGTGCTATATGCTAGATGCTGAGTATGCGTTATATATAAGTCCAGGCTTTAGAACAAGTTTTGGTGTAACAGGAAACTTGGACAGCAGACTGGATGACTATGCGAATTATGCATTAAAATATACAAACGATGTACAATACTTTAAGTATGTGTTTACAGGCACAAAGGGACATATTAAAGAGTTAGAAGCACGTATAAAAAGTGTATTGCGTAAAGACATTTGTACTGTGGTTAAAGGTACTAGTAAGTACAGAGCAGAACTACTAGATACGACTAGTGCTGATGCGTTACGTGATTTTGTTACAGAACAAATAGAGAAGTTACATTACGACGTTAAACTTACATATACAGACTATGGACTATAACATAATAAAACAAGTAGACGAGCGCATTGAACATCGTTGCTCAACCGAAAATATTAAACCCACGACAATAGAGCGTAAGAGCTGGTTAGAGGGTAGGAAAGGGTATAAGCGCCGTAGGGGTGTGTATGTTATTACAGACCCTGACAGGGTCATATACGTGGGCAAAGGATTCTTCAGTGCTCGCAACCAAAGCCACTACGACAAAGCAGTAAACAAAGCCAATTATAATCCCAAGGGCTGGATTTATCTAAAGGAAACAATAGATTACGACATCAACAACTGGGTGCTCACAGTAGTTGAGTTAAACTCAGAGGTAGACATCACGTTCCTAGAGGGTGCATTAATCAAGGATCTCATGCCCTATGCCAATGACGAGGTTCATGCGGATCGTAAGTAATTGATTTAATTGACTTTCTTTTTTTGCCCAAACTGTTGACGTCTGGTCGGAGTGGCCCTATAATATACATATACTGTTAATAAAGATGAGGGAAAACAAGATGGCTGATAACGCATTTGAAAATATGGTAGAGCAGGACGTTGAAATAGTACTTGACGAAGAAGTTAAGACTGAGTTCTACTGGAGAGACTGGTACAACGGTACATTGTTTATCAACGGTATGAGCATAGAAGCTATGTACCGTGTACGTGATAAACTTCGTTCAATTTACGGCAACGTGCAAATGCACAGATGTGGTCGCACTGACGAATACGCATTTGACTTTTGCGAATAATAGGGAGATTAAAAATGATTAAAATAGGTGATGTAGTTACAGTAGAATTAAAAGAAGGAATCGTGACTAATGCAGTCGTAGACTCCGAGTACAACGAAGTAGAAGGCGGCTATTGGGCTGTTACTTCTGAAGGCGAAGACGTTGTAGTAAATGAAGTAAACGTTATTGGTTACTAATCTTAGGGAGATTATAATGGAACAACAATTAGAAATCTACAAGCAGAAAATAATCCAAGACTACAACAGCCGTTGCAATAATGCAGAAATGCAGAAAGAGTTTGCTGACGGTATTGAGATCCGTGAAGGCAAGAAATACTACAAAGTTATTGGACTCCGCAGTGTTCACAGTTTTATTGTCAAGCAGGACGATGCAAAGTTTCGTAAAGGTGACATACTCAAAGCCGCAAGTTGGGCCGCACCAGCAACCAACTTTGCACGTGGTAACATATTAGAAGATTTTGAAATTAGATGGACAGGAGCGTTATAATGAGTTGCCATGCAAACGAAGAGTATTACGAACGAAGATACCAGGACCTAATCGAGCAGTATGAGTCTGAAGGGTATACTTGGGAAGATGCTGAGAGACTTGCATATTGCAAACTTAAAACTGAAGAAGTCCAAGAGGCACATTAACAATGAGAACACAACCACAAGACATTATTGCTAGGCTAGAAGCAGACAATAGCAGACTTGCTAAAGAGGCTGTATTAGCAGACGCAATGACCGAAGGCTTAGACGAGTTCTTCGAGGGCGTTAAGATGTGTTTGGACAAGCTCTACACATTTGGTGTAAAGCAGGTTCCTGAATCTACTCAGGACGGACAAGGTTTGGCATGGCCAGTATTCACTGAACTAGCACACAAATTAAACTCTAGAGAGTTAACTGGCCATGCCGCCCGAGATGCAATACAACTGGCTATGGATGTATCCACTGTTAAGCAATGGAACGGCTTTTATCGTCGTATCCTTATTAAAGACTTACGTTGTGGTGTTAGTGAAAAGACCGTAAACAATGTTGCCAAGAAACTAAAGAAACCACAATACTCGGTACCAGTGTTCAGTTGCCAGTTGGCACACGACAGCGCCAACCACGAAAGCAAAGTGGCTGGTGAGAAGATGGTGGAAGTAAAACTGGATGGTGTTAGGGTGCTCACAATATGCTACCCAGACGGCACTGTTAATCAGTTCAGTCGCAACGGCAAGGAGTTTCACAACTTCGAACACATTAAAGAACAAATCAGTAAGGTTAAATTTACTGAGCCCATGGTACTGGACGGAGAAGTAATGTCCAGCAGTTTCCAGGACCTAATGAAACAGGTCCATCGTAAAGACAATGTCGAAGCAAGTGACGCAGTATTACACTTGTTTGACATCGTGCCCCTGAGCGAATTTAACAGGGGTAGTAGCACCAAGACACAACTAGCTCGCAGTCAAGAGCTTGCAGACTGGTACACGGCTCACAAAACAGCACTACCTAATGTTGAAATCTTAGACTATGAAATATTGGATTTAAATACCGATAGTGGCACTGACAGATTCCAAGAGATTAATAAACTTGCAATTGCTGGTGGCTACGAAGGTATAATGATCAAGGATGTGGCGGCAGTATACGAATCAAAACGCACACACAGTTGGTTAAAATTAAAGCCATTTATTGAAGTAACACTCGAGGTAACAGGTGTCGAACAAGGAACGGGGAGAAATGAAGGTAGACTCGGAGCGTTGGTATGCTCTGGGACTGATGATGGGAAAGAGATTCAGGTCAATGTTGGTAGCGGTTTTTCAGACGATGACCGACAAACATTTTGGAATTCTCACGATACTGTCATTGGTCATTTGGTGGAAGTACGTGCTGATGCAGTAACACAAAATCAGGATGGTACTTTCAGTTTACGATTCCCACGGTTCTTAAGATTCCGTGGATTTGACATTAAGGAAAAAGTATGAAAAATTATATTGAATTTATTAAATGGTGGGTAGGTGGAATTAGTCTATCACATCCTGTTACAAGGGTTGCAATGTATTTGATTGCAATTTGTTTAGGTGCTATGGCATTTGGACCAGGAGATCACTGGGTAGTTTTATTTTCACTTGCTGTCAGTATTGACTTATTGTCCATGATGATCGCCTGGAAATACGATGAGTTCCGTAAATACAAGATTGGTAACACAAAGTCCTAAAACTTTCCTTATACTAGGAGACAGTTGGAGTCAGGGTGAGATCGATAATGGTGAAGTTGTACACCAGGGTCTCATCCAGTTCCTAAGGGACGACGGACATACTGTATACAATCAAGGTGGCTTAGGTTTTTCAAACGAACGAGCCTACCAGGAATGTAAAAAAGCATTAGATAAAGACATAGACTACGTAATTTGGTTTGTGACTGACAGCCTACGTGATTTGTCTGAACAAGAATATATTGCTGAATTGAAACAGAAGCAAAGTGTTAAACAAGTGGTAAGGGATACACATCATGCCTGTTACCGTAAGTTTAACGAACTAGGCATCCCCGTATACCTGATAGGAGCATGGGCTCCTGTAGTTGAGGATATAGATCAGTACGCCAACCTTAAAGTACTAATACCCTGCATACATGAGTTTCTTGTACCAGATAGCAATATACCAAATAACAAAACGACCAGTGGCACTGTCAGCAAAGTAACATTATATCATCCTACAATTACTCTATATGAACATGTCAGACAAAGTGCCAGACACGTTCCCACTCCAAAGATAAAACAGGAGATGATTGAGTTAATAAACGAAGATGGTTATGCCTTATTTGTTAGAAAAAATAACCCTAAGTGGTTTTATCCTGACGACAACCATGCTAACAGAAACGCACACTATAAGGTGTATGAACTTGTAAAAGAAAGGTTAATAAATGAGTCGAGATAAAGAATCAATAGAACGTAGGCGTACTATATTGAAGGATAAAATATACGGCTCCTTGAACGAGATTAGTCGTAACGGTTTTAAGTTTTATTATGGACTTAGCATGGACTACTCTAAGTTTCAAGAAGAGTATCATGAAGAACTGTTGACCTCTCTCGCACAATGGACCGCAGAGCTAAGAGACATTGAGCGAGAACAGACTGAGTACGACAGCAAAGAACACATGTTAAAACAATTGAGCAAAAAAGATATCTAATTGGACAACAAGACTCTTGCAAATACTATTAGATATCTATATACTATTATCATGTTGTTTAAAAAACAACTACGTTTATTTTAATTAAGGAGAAATGCTAAATGGCAAATCTATCAAAAGTACGAGGACAGAACAAGTTCCTTGAGACATACTTACGTGGCACAGGCAGAACAATGTCGGCCGCACAAGCACAAGCAAACTACGGTATCAAGCGATTAGCCGCTCGAGTTCACGAACTTAGAGCCGCAGGTCTCAATGTTACCACAGCTCGTAACAAGTCAGGCTCCACTGTATACAAGATCTCTGCACGAGACGTTACAGGTAGTAGAGCACGAGTATTCGCTTAATCTAGCGTTACTTTAAGAGCTAGGGCTAGTTGCAATGACTAGCCCTTTTTTATGGCTGTTACATTTATACAACAATTTGGTTAAACAGTAATATTTCTGTAACTTTTCCACAACTAAATAAACTTGCTGAATTTATTGCTCAGCAACATAATAAAAAGGAAATTCAAAACATGAAATTACTAACAACTTTATTTGCAACCTTATTCCTAGTCGCATGCGGAGCGCAAGACGCAGAAGCAGACGATAACTGGAACACATCAGAGCATAACTTTAATATCAACGGTGACAAGTGGGGTCTTGAGATTAGAGCAATCGGCAACGATGATTACGATCACGTTGAAGGTAGTTTGAAACTTACAGACAAACTTACAGCCGCAGTTCGTTATGCAGAAGATGGCGAGACTACAGAGATTCGTCCAAAGTTAACACACTCACTTTTAAGCGTTGGTCCAGTAGGATTAAAGCACAGAATCGAGTATCGTTACTTTGAAGGTGACGCAACAGATGACTCTTGGAGATATAGAATTATTGCCAAAATGGATGTTGGTCCTATCTGGGTTAAAGCACAACCACGTTGGGAACTAGGTGGCAACAACACTAACGATATGAAGATTGATGATATCAAGTACGAAGCAGGTTATGACTGGACACTTAGTTCAACAGAAACTAGCAGTGCAGTGTTTACACCGTACATTCAGTATCAAACATCAGGTGACGAAGGTGATTGGGCAAAAGAGCACATGATCCTAGGCACACGTTTAGCAGTTAAATTCTAATTGACATTTAACAGTAGTTCACATATAATAAAGGGGTAGTTTAGCTACCCTTTTATTTTGGAGTTTTTATGCACTTTCATCTACACGGCTACGGATACGTAGGACGAGCCATATACAACAAGTTTAGTCAACGTGACACGTTTACTATATTTGATCCACTTTATCCGGAACTAGAAACCTGCACAGATAAACAACCAGATGGTGTTATTGTGTGCGTACCTACACCAGCAAACGGTGAGGGCAGTTGCAACTTCTCAATAGTCGCTAGTGCAGTTAGAAATTATGATAGACAAATACCCATACTGGTCAAGAGCACAATAGACCAAACTGGGCTGGATCAGCTGGTAGACTATAACATCACATTTAACCCAGAGTTTTTACGTGCTGAAACAGCAGACGCAGACTATGCTAGTCAAACACATATCTATATAGGTGGCGGCAGTGTTGACTTTTGGGAGATGGTATTCTTTAGACACTTTGCCAAAGCATACATTGTCAAAAGCGATATACCCACACTGGTACTGACCAAATACTTTAAGAATGCTTTCCTAGCAACCAAAGTTGCATTCTTTAATCAAGTGTATGATATATGCCAAAAACAAGGTGTTAAGTTTGAAGATGTTAGACGTTTTGTAACAGAAGATGCAAGGATCGGTGATAGTCACAGTTGGGTAACACAAGAACGTGGCTTTGGCGGAGCCTGTTTCCCAAAAGATACACAAGCATTATTGTATGAGCATCCAGAAGCAACAATTGTAAAAGAAGTAATACAGTACAACAACAAGGTACGTAAAGGTTGACAAACACTCCTAAAGAGCCTATAATTAACATCTAATCAACTAAAAGAGGCACTAATATGTTTGAAAACATCGATATACGTAAAGTAGCAAATGGTTATATTGTTTCAGTTACTACCGAAGATGGTGAAACACACGAATATGTTTTTGACACACCTCGTAAAGTTATGACTTGTGTAAAGAAATTTGTGAATCCTAAAGTTTCAGCAAGCGACTAACACACACCGATAAATAGATTTATTCAAAGAACACTGGAGTTATATGTCAAAGACAGTATTGATTACTGGTGGTGCGGGCTTTATTGCGCATCACGTAATAGATAAGATCCTTCGCGAAACAGACTGGAATATTGTGAGTCTTGACAGACTAGATATTTCGGGTAACCTAAACCGTTTGTGGGATGTACTACAGGAGCATGATCCTAAAGAAGTAGCACATCGCATGAGAGTTATCTTTCATGATCTCAAAGCAGAAGTCAACAGCCAAATTGTACAGGACATTGGACACATAGATATTGTGCTACATCTTGCCGCGGGCAGTCATGTAGATCGCAGTATCACATACCCAATGGAGTTTGTGCAAGACAATGTTGTGGGCACTGTGAACATGTTGGACTACGCAAGGAAACACTTGCCCGATCTTGAGCAGTTTGTTTACTTTAGCACAGATGAGATATATGGCATAGCACCACCTGGTGTTGCCTACAAAGAGTATGACAGGTACAACAGCACCAATCCATATAGTGCATCAAAAGCAGCCGCTGAAGAGTTTTGTGTAGCATATGAGAACACTTACAAGATGCCAATCACTGTTACACACACTATGAACGTGTTTGGTGAGAGACAGCATCCTGAAAAGTTTATCCCAATGACCATACAGAACGTGCGTGATGGCAACAAGGTTATTATTCACGCAGACCCAACACGTACAGTTGCTGGATCAAGAATGTATATTCATGCCCAAGACGTTGCTGATGGGCTAATGCACATTCTTAATTTGAAAGACTATGTACACACAGGCGACTATGGACATGCACATTGTCCAAAGTTTAACTTGGTAGGTACAGAAGAAGTTGACAACTTGCAGTTGGCACAATGGATTGCTGAAGCAGTGGGTAAACCACTCAACTATGAAATGACCGACTTTCATACCAGTCGTCCAGGACATGATATGCGTTATGCACTGGATGGTAGTTTGTTAGCAAGTCTAGGGTGGGAACCAAAGATTAAACTAAGCGAACGTATAAAACAAGTGGTCCATTGGACCTTGGAAAACAACAGATGGTTGCGTAAATGATTAAACATTGTTTTGTAATGACAAGTGCAGTAAATTCAAAGTTTGGTGTATACAGCCCAGCGGCTAGACTACAACAAACATTAACCACAATAACCAGTATCAAAAGTTATATTCCAGATGCAAAGATCATAGTAATGGAGTGTACCGGAACACCACTAACGGATTCCCAGAGTGACCTGTTAGAAGAACGTTCAGACTTGCTGATTGATTACAGTGAGGACGCTGAAGTACAAGCGATATACAACAGTACTGATAACTGGGATATTGTAAAAAACAGTACTGAGATATTGTGTTTCGGTAAGACACTTCGCCTATGTTTGGAGGATGGCGACTTTGACGGTTGTGATAGGATTCACAAAATGTCAGGTCGCTATGTTCTAAACAGTCAGTTCTATCCAACAATACCACTGTACGAACAGCACACAGATAGAATCATCATTGGCGAAAAATACAAGAGTCAGTTTCCGCCAGGAGTAACTGGGATTGATTTGCAGTACATGGCTAGACTTTGGAGTTGGCCTGCTGACATCACAGAGCGTATCATCAAGGTATACGAGGACAGTTTGTACTACATGGCAGATAGAGTAAAGCAAGGTGGATACGCAGACATAGAACATGTGTTGTACAAGTTCTTGCCAGCTGACCTGGTCACCGAAATTCCCGTACTTGGTGTAGAAGGAAGTATAGCACCAAACGGCCAACCTATACAAAACTAAAATGCAAAACTGTACACCACTCACAGAGTGTCTTGCATGTGGTAGTGACAACTTAGAGTTAACACTGGACTTAGGTCTGCAACCACTGGCAAACAACTTTTTAAAGCAACCAGGACAAAACGAACTGTATCCACTAGCAGTTAATAGATGTACTGAATGTTATCATCTACAATTAACAGATGTAGTTGATCCAGAAATCATATACAAAGACTACGCATACGTAAGCGGCACTAGTCAAACCTATGTAGAATACATGCGTTGGTTTTGTGATTGGACTCAGGAGTATGTGGGCAAAGCCCGTGGCAATGTATTGGACATTGGATGCAATGACGGTACACAATTAAGCATGTACAGCGCATCAGGCTACAGAACATTTGGTGTGGACCCAGCAGAAAACTTATATGCAACCAACAGCAGTGTAGTAGACGAAATGATTTGTGGTTTTTGGGATCAGCATGCAGTTGACCAAATCGGCAATAATAAATTTGATATTGTTGTAGCACAAAATGCATTTGCGCATAACCCCAATCCTGACGAATACTTAAAGTTGCTCAAGCCATTGATTAAAGACAAGGGTTATGTGTTTATACAGACAAGTCAGAGTGAAATGGTGCAAAATGGTGAGTTTGACACAATCTACCACGAACATGTTAACTTTTACAACATCAACTCGATGCAAAAGTTATGTGAACGTGCAGGCTTGTTTTTGTGTGATGTTGTAAAAACACCATGTCATGGAACCAGTTATGTATTTGTGATTAGTGTTACCCAGTCCAGACCTCAGCACATACACAATCTTAAACAACTTGAAAAAGAACTGTACACACCCGACATATACTCAGTGTGGGCCACTCGTGCTAAACAAATTGCTCAACAGTATGATAAAGCAATTACTGATTTACAAGATCAAGGCTACACTGCTATTGGGTATGGTGCGGCTGCAAAAGGTAATACTTTTTTAAACTATGTTGAAACAACATTGGATGCAATCATTGACGACAATAAACTTAAACAAAACACATACAGTCCAGGCAAAGACATTGGCGTAGTAAGCATGGACAGTCTATTAGAAAACATCACAGACAATCACAAGGTTGTGTTTGTACCGCTTGCATGGAACTTCTTTGACGAGATCAAAGCAAGAATACTAACAAAGAGAAACAACCCAAACGATAAGTTTATTAGATATTTCCCCGAGGTGAGAGTTGTATAAGTTTCCACTGATTGAGCTGGTAGACAGATACACAATAGCACAGGTCAAACACCAGCGAACCAACGGTGCAAATCAAGAAGAACTGGATTTTTATCAAGCACAATTCAAAGAATTTGACTTTGAGAAAATATCCGTTTGGTTAACAGCACTAGTGGATCTTCACAATTCTATTTGGGACTTGGAAGATGACTTCAAAAAGTGCAAGTTGGACAATGTTGACCTAGAAGAAATAGGGCGCAGAGCATTAGAAATAAGAGACTTCAATAATCTAAGAATACAAATGAAAAATCATATGGCCAAGTTGCTGGATGATCCAGTGAGGGAAATAAAAAATGGCTAATTTTAATTTTGTGTACAATGGGTTGGCAGTAGACATACATATACCAATTGATGATTATATTCTAATAGAGTTCACACCACACGATATCAACGATCCTACTGATTTTATTTCAAGACTATCTGACAGTATCAGTAATGTACCTACTGCAACAGCTGACACATTGGTAATACTGAATGCTATGGCTTGGAACGTGGACGAAAATATCGGATGGATATCGCCATTAAACTCATTTGCTGAGTGTGTACCCAACAAGATTATAGTGATCAACGGAAGATTAAACGATGTATCATATAATCTTCCGGAATTAAAGTTTGGTCTATACAGGATCAATCAGTTTTCTCAGTTTGCAAATCTTATCTACAACAAGCAGGTCGAAGTGTCTGGCAGAGACACAACACAGGATATATACTATCCCAAAGACAAGAAACTTTACTGGGCCAATACCAAAGATATTTACTGGCGAAGGTACATGTTAGCAGGACTGCACAACAACGATGTTATCAAAGATAGTCTTGTAAACTACAAGTGCATAGTATCTGACATACCAAGTAGTGACATGAGAACATCCAACCAATCTGTTAAACAACATGTAATTAGTGAATGTGATTCTGTACAGGATATTGTACCGTTGCCATCACTAGACAATACTATTGAAGTTGAACACACTGACTGTAAATTTCATCTGAGAACATTCGTTGGATTAACTGTTGAAACATTCTATGAGTCCTCGGGCATATTCTTTAGCGAGAAAGTCTTCAATAGCATTGCATATAAACAGATATTCTTTTATGTAGGAGCTCAAGGTGCTCTTGACTGGTTACGAACGCATCGAGGATACAATACATTTGATCATATTATTGATACCAGCTACGACAATATCCAAGACAACTGGGAAAGATTGATCGCGGCTCGTAAAAGCCTACTAGACTTTATCAATCAACCTATAGAAAAGATTGCTGAAATATACAACGATTGCAAACCACTAATAGAACAAAATTTTGAAATTTTTAGAGATGAAGGTTTCTCTAACGACCTCTACTACACAATAAAATATCATTTAGACAATGAAAAAGCCACCTGAGTACCCCGAAACACGCATACTGGTAAGACGCAGAGCCGCACTAGGTGATGCGATTATGGCCACTGGTGTTGTGCGTGAATTACGCAAACGTTTTCCACGTTCAACCGTTGACATGGCCACAGAGTTCTTGGATGTGTTCAACAACAATCCGCATATCAATCATTTGTATCATACCAATGCAATGCCGGACCCTAGCACCTATGACATGTATGTTGATTTGGATGATGCTTATGAACGTGCAAAAGACATGCACTATGTGGACTGTTATTTTTATCGTGCGTTCGGCACAGACATCAGTACAGTAGAGGACATGTCGCCTGAACTGTTTTACAAACCACAGCAAGACGACAATGCAGTAGAACATTTTCAGTTGGTTAATGAATTAGACAAGTACATCTGTATACACATCAGACAGTGGTACTGGGCAATGAAGAACATGGCATGGGATACATGGTATGCGGTGTTTGAAAAGTTGTTTACTGAACGCACAGACTTTAAGATTGTGTGCGTTGGTAGTGAGCAGGACGGCATGGTAGATCATCCGTTGTTTGTGGATGCAAGGGGAAAACTGAATCTACAACAAACCAAACTGCTGATGGATGGTGCTGATTGTTTTGTGGGCATAGACAGTGGACCATATCACATAGCATCTGCAAGCAAAACCAGTATGGTAAGTTTGCATACACACTTGTTGCCGGAACGTGTAGCACCCAGGGATAAAGAAGTAACTGCAATCAAAAGTGAAATTGATTGTGTTGGATGCAATGAACTGCAACCAAAGCCAGTAAGACAAATTAACTGTGTACACGGACCAGAAGACTTCCGTTGTAGCCGTCTGTTTGATGCAGACAAAATAGCAAAAGCAGTATTGGATTATCTATGAGCAAAGTATATAAACATTCAGGAACATTTGGTGATTTGATCTACAGCCTATTTGCTGTGGAGCGCATGGGCGGAGGCACTATCGCTATCGCACTCAACAACATAGAAAAGTGTGTCAGTGAGTATGCATACAAACCCGAGGAAGTAGATGAAGCACACCGAGGTCGTTTTACGCAAACAGATTATGATTTACTCGAACCACTGTTAAAGGCACAACCATACATCAACGACGTTGTGGTGTGGGACGGCACACATGATGTGGACTTGGACAAGTTTAGGGGAGTACTGTTTAGAGGATTTGAAGGTAACTATGTTCAAGCCATGTGCATTACACACAAACTTGACTTTGTAATGTCAGACTATGATCGTACATGGTTAACAGCCGCATCCAACAAAGTAGCACCTGTTGTGGTTAATCGTACCATGCGCTATAGAGATTTACAACGTGGTGATGCTATGTGGCAAAAAATGTACCATGATGGTAAGATGGGAGAGACTGGAATCTTCTTGGGTACCCAAGGTGAACACGAAGATTTTGTTAACACGGTTGGACCTATACAGCATTACAAAGTTAAAGACATGCTAGAGATGGCCGCAGTAATTGAAGGTGCCGATTTGTTTGTAGGCAATCAAAGCGTGGCTTATAGTTTGGCAATGGGACTAGGTAAGACAAGTGTATTAGAAACTATGAAAATTAAACCACTACAAAATAACGAATGTTATTTTCCACGAAACAACATAACATATTTTTAAGATGAAAATACTATACTTAGGCTCCAATTTGCCAGACACTGATCACAGAGTCTCTAAGTTTGCCTTGTCCATGAGAACTGTTAATCATGGACTTATTGAATCTGCAGACTTTATTCCAACAGATCCTGGTCTTTATCATACTACTATTGTTGACGTTTGGGCCGGCGGAATAATAAAACTAGCCAAACACTTTGATAAAATTGTGTTGTTGGATCAACCAAGAGAAGAATGGAATCATTGGAAGGCGCTGTTGAGTACCTATAAGATGATGGTTGAATTAGAAAAAACCGGACACACTGTAGAATATAAAGATAATAAAAATATAAAAAGCATGCGGTTCATGAGTGAATTGCTCAAGGACAATAAAACTTTCTGTGTTTATCCTTTCATGCACATACTAGAAGAGTATGGTGATGTGCGAATCTGCGCAAAAAGTAATGTACCAATTAAAAAGTTAGAAGATGTTAAGGACTGGAAGAACGATCCTGATTTTGTTGCTATACGAAACAAAATGAAAAACGGAGAAGAATCTCATAATTGTGAAATATGTTATAACGAAGAAAAACTAGGATTTAACAGCACTAGAGTTCACGAGAGTATGGATTGGGCAGTAAAAATGGATATCACTAGCCTCGAAGACCTTGATGTTGAGTTACCGACTTTTTACGAAGTTAGGCCTAGCAACAAGTGCAACCTGCAATGCAGGATGTGTTGGCCGGAAAACAGCCATCTTATAGCAAGAGAATTCGAGAAACTGGATTATCATTATGAAACTACTCATCCATACGTATGGGGCGATTACGAACACATACAAGTCGAAAAGTTAGCACCAGGGACTCGTATCTACAGCACAGGCGGCGAGCCTACTATCATTCCTAAATTTTATGAATTTTTAGAAAAATGTGTAGCATTGGGAAGAACAGACTTTGATATACAGCTGACCACCAATGGACAAAAAGTAAGTCCTAAATTGGTCAAGTTGATGAAGAATTTTGACGAAGTTAATTTTAGTTTTAGTATTGACGGATATGGTAAAGTAAATGACTACATACGTTGGAACAGTGACTGGAAGAAAACAATAACAAATGCTCATACATTATTCGACAGTGGATTTTTTGTAAGCATAGAATGTGTACCTAGTCTCTGGAATATTACAAATTTACATCTACTATATCAGTTTATTGATACAGAGTTTCCTGAGACCACTATTTTTTTACAACAGTGTTACTGGGAACCGGATCAAGATATGATGAGTATATTCAATCATCCTTGTCCAGAACTTGTGGTAAAATCCATGGAGCAGGTTAAAAAAACAAACTCTTATTACTCTGATGCAAGAGATAACAAGTCCATTATTGATACCATTTACAATTATTACACAAGTGATCCCAAACTCGACTTAACAGCGTTGAAAAGATTTTACAAGTTCAGTGACATGCTGGATAAGAGTAGAGGAATCAAAATGATTGACTATGTTCCAGAATTAGAAGAGGGCAGGAAAGCACTAAAATGAAAATACTATTAATTGGAGATCGAGCAACAGACCGTTATCACTTTGGCACAGTAAAACGCATGAGTCCAGAAGCACCAGTGCCTGTGATAAGTGGTGTATTCAAAACAAAAGAACTGCCTGGCATGGCAGCCAACGTAGCAGAGAACTTAAAAGCACTTGGGTGTACAGTAGATACACGGTATGGTAACAAGATCTGTATCAAAACTAGATATATTGACGTTCGTAGTAATCAACACCTGTTGCGTATAGATGAAGATCATGCCAGCGATCCGCTCGCACTAGCAGATATAAACTACAACGACTATGATGCAGTTGTGATCAGTGACTACAACAAAGGTAGCATCAGTTATGAAACAGTAGAAACTATTAGACGTGAGTACGACGGTCCGGTATTTGTAGACAGTAAGAAAACAGATCTAAAACGGTTTGAAGGATGTTTTGTAAAAGTCAACAGTTTGGAAAATGAACGTGCAGTTAGCAAGCCAGACAACTATTATATTGTTACACAAGGGCGTGATGGTGCTCGCTGTGGTAGGATTGATGTGCCCAGTCCACAAGTTGAGGCACATGATGCCTGCGGAGCAGGTGATACATTCTTAGCGGCTTTTGCTTATAACTATACACAGGACAAAGACATACGAAAAGCAATTGGCTTTGCTAATAAAGCGGCTAGTGTTACTGTATTACACACTGGTGTTTATGCACCTAAATTAGCAGAAATTAACACACACTTTGGCAGATTCACCAATGACTAGACTAGAAGGCTTTGTAGAGAAAGGTTGGGGACATGAACTCATATGGGCCACCAACGACAAGTACTGTGGTAAACTAATGAAATTTAATCAAGGAGCAAGATTCAGCATGCACTTTCATAGCGAAAAAGACGAAACATGGTATGTGTGGGACGGTGAGTATACTGTAAAGTACATTGACACCAAAGACGCTTCGGAGAAAGAAATAAAACTAAAGCCCGGCGACACTTGGCGCAACATGCCTTTGCTTCCGCATCAAATCATCTGTGATGTAGCAGGTACCATAATAGAAGTCAGCACACCTGACTCAGTAGAAGACAATTACAGGGTTCGCCCTGGCGACAGTCAAAAGTAATGTCTGCTAAGTTGTTGATTTTAAACAACTAATTATTTTGGTTGACATTAGGTCCAAAATCGTCTAAAATACTACGTATATTAACTAATAAGGAGCTACAGATGGCTGATAACGCATTTGAACTTATGGTAGAACAGGACGTTGATACAGTACTTGATACAGTAGTTAAAGATAGTTTCTACTGGAGAGAGTGGTATAACGGTACGTTGTTCATTAATGGCTTGAGCCGAGAGATAATGGACAAGGTGTTAGATAAACTTCAATATGTATTTGGTAACGTAGAAATGCACAGATGCGGCATTACTGACGAATACGCATTTGACTTTTGCGAATTATAGGGAGGTTATAATGAGTTGTCATGCAAACGAAGAGTATTACGAACAAAGATACCAGGACCTAATCGAGCAGTATGAGTCTGAAGAAGAACAACAACGCCGTGATGAAAAGAACGGTCTTTATCCTGATCGGGAAGATATAGCAAATTAGGAGGAATAACAATGAGATTTTTATGGGATATAACAATAGGCTTGATATTTAGGATACTGTTTTCACCATCGCCGCCTCGCCATATTGAAAGAGATGATACTGAAGTTGAACACTGGGCTGTAAAGCAGAGCAGAACCGGTAGGGACGATTGGGACCAAGATGACCCTAGGAACTACGGATAATGAGAGGTTGACAACTACGCCAAAAGAGCGTAAAATGAACATATAATAACAAAACAAGTAATATATTTTATAATTTTTCAAAGGAGCCTTATATGTCTACAGCATATATCAAGATCAAGTCTGGTTCATATCGCAATATGGACGTCAGTGGTAAGACTTTTCAATTGGTAAAACAATTTCAATCCAGTGATGACGGTGGCTTTGTTACAGTACAAAACGGTAACCAGTTTCCTGCCTATCCAGAAAAACTTCGCATCAAATTGAATAGCGTTGCTGACTACGAGTTCACAACTGAGTCAGATCAAGCAGTACAGCAGTTGGTAACACAAGCTGAAGCAGATCCAAATGCTGGTGTTAGCGACGAAGAACGCATTGAACAGATTGCTCAGCGTTTTCAAATACTTGAGGACATGACCAAAGCCGCAACCCAAAACGAGATCACTGCAATGATCGTAAGTGGCCCTCCAGGGGTTGGTAAGAGTTACGGTGTTGAGCAGGAGATTGAAAAAGCCACACTGTTTGATCAAATCGCAGGACGTAGGTTACGAGCAGAAGTTGTAAAAGGTTCTGCTACGCCAATTGGCCTGTACCAAACACTTTACAAGTATTCAGACCGTAACTGTTTGGTTGTGTTTGATGACTGTGATGCAATCTTAATGGATGACGTTGCACTTAACCTACTAAAAGGTGCACTGGACTCAGGCAAGAAACGCAAGATCAGTTGGTTGGCAGAATCCA
>Ga0255763_1002267_pt1 | contig 18612 bp, 10 predicted proteins | sample 041ome_2_FD_179963 | JGI IMG/M metagenome (GOLD analysis project Ga0255763, IMG submission 179963) | Coastal salt marsh microbial communities from the Groves Creek Marsh, Skidaway Island, Georgia - 041406US metaG (version 2) | ecosystem: Environmental > Aquatic > Marine > Intertidal zone > Salt...
GCGGGCTCTCAAAAAGAAGGATAACAACCGATGATGATGATGATGAGGCGAGGCGCTTCCTCGGCGTCTCGTCGGTGTTTCGCATCCATCGTTCAACAACAACAACAACGTCAAAACGAATCGTCGACGTTATCGAACGGTTTATCGACGACGACGACGGGAGGAGGAGACGCGAGCGGGAGAAGGCACGTTTTTACCGCCGCGGGTGGTGCGATGATGACAGCTACGAAAACGAAAACGATGACGCGTGAAACCGTCGGTGGAAGAAGGACAATGTCGGAGCGTTTTCGCGAAGGGGAGCTTTTAGGAAAAGCGAGAAGAGCGAAGACGACGACGACGACGACGTCGTCGTCAATTCTGGGCGAAGAGGAGAACGAAGATGAGGAGATGTACTTCGACGACGATCCGGATAATCCCGCGAACGCGAAGCCGAAAGGACCGATCGGTCAAGCGTTTGATTTCCTTTCGGCGGTGGCGTTGGTGTGCGCCACGGCGGTGGCCGCGGTGGCGGGCGCGTCGTATTACGTGCAAACGACCGAAGAGTTGGAGAAGAAGGTGAAAGGGAAAGAGTTTGAGAAAGAGTCCGTGGTGCCGGGAGCGCAACAGTTCGCGGAATATTTGCTGGAATTTCGCCAGTTTATCGATGAGAAATCGAGCCATTATTTAGACCCGATTAGCGACAAGTTGTTGCCGGACCATCCTGCGGACGCGGTGTATATTCCTCACACTTTAGTTTTGGATTTGGACGATACGCTGATTAATTCGAATTGGAACAGAGAGAGAGGGTGGCGAGTGTTTAAGCGACCAGGGGTAGATCCGTTTTTAGAACACTTGGCGCAATTTTACGAGATGGTTGTCTTCACCGATCAACTCTTGACGTACGGAGAACCGATTTTAGAACGGTTGGACCCGAAACGGTACGTCACGCACCGTTTGTTTAGAGAATCTGCGCAGTATAAACACGGAGAATACATCAGAGATTTATCCAAACTAAACAGAGATATGGAGAGGGTAATATATATAAGTTCAAAACCGAAATCGGCGGAGATGAACCCGGAAAACGTTATTCCGATTCAGCCTTGGAGGTACGAAGACGGTTCGACCGACACCGCGCTGCTCGACCTCATGCCGTTTTTAGAGTCCATAGTTCGTCTCGGCGTCGCGGACGTCAGAGCGGTTTTAGCCTCCTATAAAGAAGAAATGAAAAGAACTGGGAAGGATATCCCGCAAATCTTCCGGGAAAGGCAGCAAAAATTTCAAAAGAAACGGCTGGAGCAAGCGAAACAAGTCGCGCCCATCGGAAGAGGAAAGAAGAAAATAGACGCGTGGTAGAAAAAAACATAAGTTTCGCGCTCGCGAGCGGGCGTAAAAGTGTACAACAACAAACGAATAAAATATAGCCACTCCGCTACGTGATGATAATAATAACGACACATCAGAACAACACGAATAACACTTCTTGGAAAGAAGCGCGTCCGTCGCCTTTTGCGTGTGCCTCTTTTTTTTGCCTTTTCCTCCCCTGTCCCTCTTTCATTCAGATTCAGAAAAGCGACACTTGAGGCCAAAATATCCAAATAATCGCTCTCCTCTCGAGCGAAAAAAGCAGGCTTTCTGAATAAGCAGGCTTTCTGAAAAAAAGCACAATCCATCGCCGACGTCAAAAAAAAAAAAGCTGCGCGCTCTCTCTTTGGTCGAAAGAGAACGCCCGTTGTTTTCTAAAGCAGAGGGAAAAGAATCGAACGAATACGCATTCTTCGCGCGCGAATTTGAGCTCGAACAGATCGCGACGAGTTCGCGCGCACTCGAACGCGCGCGAATTTCGTTCTTTTTTAAAAAATTTTTTTTTGGTTTTGTTCTTTGCCGTCGGATTGAGGTGAGAAGCGACGCTCTCGGCCGTCGGTTTCTAGATAAAGCAATCGCGCTTTGCGGGGAAAACAAAAAACCTTTTTTCGGCTTCATAAAACGCAAAAACAGGTCCTCGCGGCGGCGGCGGTGGTGGTGGTGACTTCCTTCGCGCGGGGAAAGAGATCCGAGAGATCCGATCCCGTCTTTTAAAACCGAGAAGAAGAGGAAAGAGAGAGAGATGGCGAAGTTACCTCTCGTCACCGCCAAGGTGAACTACCAGAAAGCGCTGAACCTCATGAAATCAGATCCGCAAAAGGCAACGCTGTACATTCTCGGTCTGGCGCCCGCGATGGTACTCTTCGCGATCGTTTTGGCCGCGTTGGCGGTGTTGTCCATTCCGGTTGGGATTTTAGGTTCGTACGTGTTGAAAGCGATGAACTTGAGAGACTGGGAAGAGCCGATCGACCCTGATGCGGAGATGACGTACGAGGAGAAGTATCCACAAATCGCGGCGAAGACGAGCGGGTTAACCGCGGTACCGACGTACAAGAAGTGGGTCGATCCGCTTCCTAAATCCGAAGCGTTTGCGGTTATCGATAAAATCATGTCCGAACGGGTCATGGTTATCGATGGTGCCATGGGTACCTCCGTTCAAGCGTACAAGTTGAAGGAAGAGGATTTCCGCGCGGAGAGGTACAAAGACCACGAGAACGATTTGAAAGGCAACAACGATATTTTGGTTTTGACTCGACCGGATGTCATCAAGGAGATTCACTCTGCGTATTTGGCCGCTGGTGCGGATATCATCGAGACGAACACGTTCAACGCGACTATGATTTCTCAAGCGGATTACGCCTTGGACAGGAAACAAGACGTTTGGGACATCAACGTGGCTGCGGCGAAGTTGGCCAAAGAATGCTGCGTTGAGTTCACGAAGAAGGATCCGTCTAAGCCTCGATTTGCTGCTGGTGCCATTGGTCCAACGAACCGTACGTTGTCGGTGAGTCCTTCCGTGGAGAACCCGGCGTTTCGCGCGTGCACCTTTGATGAGATTGTCGAAGCGTATTACGAACAAACGGAAGCGTTGATTGAAGGTGGCGTTGATGTTCTTTTGGTCGAAACTATCTTTGATACGTTGAACGCTAAAGCGGCTCTGTTTGCGGTGAACAAGTACTTCGAGAAATGGGGTAAGAGAATCCCAGTTTTCGTTTCCGGTACCATCGTCGATAACTCTGGCCGTACTTTGTCCGGCCAAACGAACGAGGCGTTTTGGAACTCTGTTTCGCACGCGAAGCCGATCGCCATTGGTTTGAATTGCGCGCTTGGCGCTCAAGATATGGTTCCGTACATTGAAAACTTGTCTAAATGCGCGGATTGCTGGGTCTTTGCTTACCCGAACGCCGGTTTGCCGAACGCCATGGGTGGCTACGATCAAAAAGGTCCAGAAATGGCCAAGGATTGCGAGACGTTCTTCGAGAAGAACTTATTGAATGCCATCGGTGGTTGCTGTGGGACTACGGCTGAGCACATTGCAAGTTTGGCCGAGCTAGCGGCGAAGTCTACTCCAAGACAACGCCACGACGTTCCGGATCAAATGCGCTTATCCGGTTTGTTGCCGTTCAACTACGAGCCGAACGAGAAGGACATGCGCAAATCGTTCATCAACTTGGGCGAAAGGTGCAACGTCGCTGGTTCGAGTATCTTCAAGAAGGCTATCGTTGACGGTAACTACGAGAAAGCTTTGGCGATCGCGTTGAAGCAAGTTGAAAACGGTGCGCACGTGATTGACATCAACATGGACGACGGTTTGATCGACGGTAAATCCGCGATGACTAAGTTTGTGAACTTATTGGTTTCTGAGCCGGATGCTTCCAAGGTACCGTTCATGATCGACTCGAGTAAATTCGATGTCGTCGAGGCTGGTTTGAAGTGCTCGCAGGGTAAATGCATCATGAACTCTATTTCTTTGAAGGCTGGTCAAGAACAATTCTTGAAGGATGCGGCTCTCGTCAAGGCGCACGGCGCCGCGGTGGTTGTCATGGCATTCGACGAGGAAGGTCAAGCGGCTACCGAAGCGGAAAAGGTTCGCATTTGCTGCCGAGCGTACAAGTTACTCGTCGAAGAAGTTGGTTTCAACCCGCAAGATATCATCTTTGATCCGAATATTCTCACCATCGGTACCGGTATGGAAGAGCACAACAACTACGCGGTTGACTTTATCAACGCTACGCGTGAGATCAAGCGTTTGTGCCCTGGGTGTAAGATTTCTGGCGGTGTTTCAAACTTGGCGTTTTCGTTTCGAGGAAATGAGCCCGTTCGAAGAGGATTCCACTCGGCCTTTTTGTACCACGCGTGCAAGGCCGGTATGGATATGGGTATCGTCAACGCCGCTCAAGTCGAAGAAGATGTTTACGAGAACATTGACAAGGAGCTTTTGGAGTACATCGAGGATGTTTTGTTGAACCGTCGCGCGGATGCCACCGAAAGAATGCTCGATTTTGCTGCAACTTTGGATCCAAAGTCAGGGCCGTGCGAGCTTCGTCGACTCGGTCAAGAACCGGCTGCGCCGAAATTTCAAGCCGATCCGAGACAAAACTATTCCAAGGAGAATAAGATTGCCCCGCCAGATCCAAAGACGTTGCCGCCGGTACCGACGTACAAGAAGTGGGTCGATCCGCTTCCTAAATCCGAAGCGTTTGCGGTTATCGATAAAATCATGTCCGAACGGGTCATGGTTATCGATGGTGCCATGGGTACCTCCGTTCAAGCGTACAAGTTGAAGGAAGAGGATTTCCGCGCGGAGAGGTACAAAGACCACGAGAACGATTTGAAAGGCAACAACGATATTTTGGTTTTGACTCGACCGGATGTCATCAAGGAGATTCACTCTGCGTATTTGGCCGCTGGTGCGGATATCATCGAGACGAACACGTTCAACGCGACTATGATTTCTCAAGCGGATTACGCCTTGGACAGGAAACAAGACGTTTGGGACATCAACGTGGCTGCGGCGAAGTTGGCCAAAGAATGCTGCGTTGAGTTCACGAAGAAGGATCCGTCTAAGCCTCGATTTGCTGCTGGTGCCATTGGTCCAACGAACCGTACGTTGTCGGTGAGTCCTTCCGTGGAGAACCCGGCGTTTCGCGCGTGCACCTTTGATGAGATTGTCGAAGCGTATTACGAACAAACGGAAGCGTTGATTGAAGGTGGCGTTGATGTTCTTTTGGTCGAAACTATCTTTGATACGTTGAACGCTAAAGCGGCTCTGTTTGCGGTGAACAAGTACTTCGAGAAATGGGGTAAGAGAATCCCAGTTTTCGTTTCCGGTACCATCGTCGATAACTCTGGCCGTACTTTGTCCGGCCAAACGAACGAGGCGTTTTGGAACTCTGTTTCGCACGCGAAGCCGATCGCCATTGGTTTGAATTGCGCGCTTGGCGCTCAAGATATGGTTCCGTACATTGAAAACTTGTCTAAATGCGCGGATTGCTGGGTCTTTGCTTACCCGAACGCCGGTTTGCCGAACGCCATGGGTGGCTACGATCAAAAAGGTCCAGAAATGGCCAAGGATTGCGAGACGTTCTTCGAGAAGAACTTATTGAATGCCATCGGTGGTTGCTGTGGGACTACGGCTGAGCACATTGCAAGTTTGGCCGAGCTAGCGGCGAAGTCTACTCCAAGACAACGCCACGACGTTCCGGATCAAATGCGCTTATCCGGTTTGTTGCCGTTCAACTACGAGCCGAACGAGAAGGACATGCGCAAATCGTTCATCAACTTGGGCGAAAGGTGCAACGTCGCTGGTTCGAGTATCTTCAAGAAGGCTATCGTTGACGGTAACTACGAGAAAGCTTTGGCGATCGCGTTGAAGCAAGTTGAAAACGGTGCGCACGTGATTGACATCAACATGGACGACGGTTTGATCGACGGTAAATCCGCGATGACTAAGTTTGTGAACTTATTGGTTTCTGAGCCGGATGCTTCCAAGGTACCGTTCATGATCGACTCGAGTAAATTCGATGTCGTCGAGGCTGGTTTGAAGTGCTCGCAGGGTAAATGCATCATGAACTCTATTTCTTTGAAGGCTGGTCAAGAACAATTCTTGAAGGATGCGGCTCTCGTCAAGGCGCACGGCGCCGCGGTGGTTGTCATGGCATTCGACGAGGAAGGTCAAGCGGCTACCGAAGCGGAAAAGGTTCGCATTTGCTGCCGAGCGTACAAGTTACTCGTCGAAGAAGTTGGTTTCAACCCGCAAGATATCATCTTTGATCCGAATATTCTCACCATCGGTACCGGTATGGAAGAGCACAACAACTACGCGGTTGACTTTATCAACGCTACGCGTGAGATCAAGCGTTTGTGCCCTGGGTGTAAGATTTCTGGCGGTGTTTCAAACTTGGCGTTTTCGTTTCGAGGAAATGAGCCCGTTCGAAGAGGATTCCACTCGGCCTTTTTGTACCACGCGTGCAAGGCCGGTATGGATATGGGTATCGTCAACGCCGCTCAAGTCGAAGAAGATGTTTACGAGAACATTGACAAGGAGCTTTTGGAGTACATCGAGGATGTTTTGTTGAATCGTTGCTCGAACGCGACGGAGAGAATGCTCCAGTTTGCGGCGACATTAGACCCGAAATCTGGGCCGTGCAACCTCCGCCGCAAAGGCCAAGCCGCTGCGACGACGAAAAAGAAAGATGACGGGAAGGCGTGGAGAAATGAATCTGTCGGTAAACGTCTCGAATATGCACTCGTGCATGGTATCGATGAGTTCTGCATCGCCGATACTGAAGAGTGTCGAACATCTGGTTCATTTGCCTCGTGCCTCGAGATCATTGAAGGCCCGCTCATGGACGGCATGAACGTCGTCGGGGATTTGTTTGGTTCCGGGAAAATGTTTTTACCTCAAGTCATCAAATCTGCGAGAGTAATGAAGAAATCCGTAGGTCACTTGCTTCCTTTCATGCAAGCAGCGAAAGATGCCTCTGGTGATACTTCTAGCTCCAGCGCCGGGACGTTCTTGATTGCAACGGTGAAGGGTGACGTACACGATATCGGGAAGAACATTGTCGCCGTCGTCCTGGGATGCAACAACTTTAAAGTCGTAGATATTGGTGTGATGTGTCCGTGCCAAACAATCCTCGATGCCGTGAAAGAAAATAACGCCGATATTCTCGGATTATCCGGTCTCATCACTCCGTCTTTGGACGAAATGGTGACGGTGGGGAAAGAGATGGAAAAAGCTGGAATGAAGATTCCATTACTCATCGGTGGCGCGACGACATCGAAGATGCACACCGCGGTCAAGATGGCCCCGGTATACTCTGGTGGTGTCGTCCACGTTCTCGATGCGTCTAGAGCTGTCCCGGTTGCCCAAACTCTCATGGACATGAATAAACGTCCGGAGTTTTTGGAAGACATCAAGGAAACGTACGAGGAGATGCGAGAGGAATTTTTCGCCGGTCTCGAAGATCGAAAGTACTTGCCCCTCGTCAAGGCGCGAGAGTCAGTCACGTTGCCAGATTTCACCTCCGCCGAGCACAAACCAGTGAAGCCGAAGTTTTTAGGCACGAAGACATTGAAAGACGTGCCGATTGCGGACGTGATCCCGTACATTGATTGGAACCCATTCTTCCAAGTTTGGCAACTCAGAGGCCGCTATCCGAACAGAGGCTACCCGAAGATTTTCAACGACGAAAACGTCGGAAAGGAAGCGAAAAAGCTCTTCGACGAGGCGAACAAGATGTTAGATAAAATGCAAAATGAAAAACAATTGACTTTGAACGGTTTGCTTGCGTTCTATGCGTGCAACGCCGTCGGTGACGATATCGAAGTTTACAACGGCGAGGACGCCGCTTCCGGCAAGCGCTGCACGTTCCACACGATTCGTCAGCAAGCTGAAAAAGACACTGAAGAACCGTACATGGCTTTGTCTGACTTCATCGCGCCGAAGGATACGAACGTTACGGATTACCTCGGCATGTTTGTCTGCACGGCTGGCATCGGCTTGGACAAGTTGACGGAATCGTTCAAAAAGAACAACGACGACTACTCGTACATCATGGCGGAAGCTTTAGCCGATCGTTTAGCCGAAGCGTTCGCGGAATTACTCCACGCGCAAGTTCGTAAAGATCACTGGGGGTACGCTCCGGATGAGTCCCTCAACGCTGATGAACTGTTGAAGGTCAAGTACCAAGGCATTCGCCCAGCGCCGGGTTATCCGTCACAACCGGATCACACCGAGAAGGCCACGATGTGGGATTTGATGAAATGTAAGGAAGAGATTGGCGTTGAGTTGACGGAGTCCTTCGCTATGTTACCGGCGGCCTCTGTGTCTGGCCTATACTTTGGCGGTAAATCGGCGGAGTACTTTAACGTTGGTAAGATTGAGAAGGATCAAGTGGAAGAATACGCCTCGAGAAAAGGAATGGACGTTGCCACCGTCGAGAAGTGGCTGGGACAAAACTTGGCGTACCACGTGGAATAATTAAAACTTAGAGAGATGTCACCTACTATGAACACCTTAAAAAGAACTTAACTTGATCATTATTTAATTATTATACATAAAAGCATCACGCTACATGAAGAAGAAACTCAATGCGAATATAGAATTGTCTTTGCTCTCGAATATTTTTATTGTTATAGTGTGGTTGGTGTATGTTGTTGTACAAATGTTTTTCATGTTCTATTAATACAAGTATCTCGCTCGCGTCGAAGGAGACATGCTGATCTTCATCGCCCTCCTCCTCCTACCTTCTTCGAAACGTCGAGGTAATCTGCCAAAGTTGGCGTTGTTAAAATGTGCAATTCTTCCCCCGCCGTCGTCGTTTTCCTCACCGCAACATCGTTCTCTCCTGATCCGTGCGAATAAAAGCAGCTCGTCCCAAACGGACATCGACCGTTGTTATAGTGCTTGCACGGAATTTGTTTCATTTTGCTCAAATAGTTTTTCAAAATCTCTTCTTTTTCCTCCGGAGTGCGTGGAAAGTGAGCGCTAGGCGTGATAAAGAAAGAGTTCACGCGACAAATAGGACACATTCGCGCTTGTTCAGTCGCGTTTGCACCGGCTTCTTTCCCTTGGACGCCACCATCTCGCCATCCGCGAATACACGATAAGCAAAAACTGTGGTCGCATTTATCCAACAAACCAAACCGTCTGGCGGAAAACGGACGAGATTCATCAGCAACTCTTTCTAAACAAATGGAGCACTCGATTTGCATGTCGAAAGCTCTTTGCTGATCGTACGAATGATCCGACAAGTTCACTTCTTCTGGAGGCCGGAACATGGCATTCACGTCCCTGGGAATTTGTCGTTGTTGATGTTGTTGAAAGTGATAATGTTGTTGTTGTTGCTGTTGTAATTGTAATTGCTGTTGCTGTAACTGATATTGTTGCTCTAAAAAGGCCTGACTTTGCGGATCTTCAATGTTGACCCATTGACCTTGCTGATCGAAGTACCCGTACCCATCGCCTCCGGCAACGTGTTGTTGCTGCTGCTGCTGCTGCTGCTGCGGATCTTCCCGCTGATATTCCTGCAAATCGCCGCTACTCGCCGTCATCCCCAAGAACAAATCGTCGTCGTCCGGCAATTGCGCCGCCACAAAATCTGCCATATCTTCTCCTTCTCCCGTATTGAAGCTCACCCAGTTCCCGTACTCGTCCTCGTATCCCCAGTCGTCCGCGCCGTCTCCCCCGTATTCTTCCGCTTCGTCCATCCCCGTCGTCGTCGTCGTCGTCGTCCCGCCCCGGCGCAAGTACTCCAACGACTGCGAACTGTTTTGCCACGCGCTCCCGGCGTTCGATCCACCCGCACCGCCCGCTTGCGCGCCCAAGCTCGTCCTTTGCAACTGCTGGCTCAAATACAACCCGGCGCCCGCTCCGCCGGTTGGTATAAAACTCGGCGCTTTCGTGTTCATCGTCGTCGCGTTCGACGAAGCGCCGCCGACAACGTTGGCGGGAACGGAAGAAGAAGAACCACCAACCGCAGCGGCAGCAGCAGGCGGCGCGTGATGATCGTACCGGCACTTATCGCCGTACGAGCAGCTGTTCTCTCTTCCTTTCTTGTAAAACGGACAGACGTTGGAGAAGGAAGACGTCGACGCGTGGTGAAGAAACTTGCAGTCGTGTTTCGTGCACGACCCGGCGAGGAAGAATTTGCACGCGGGAAGAGAAGAAGAGGAAGGAGGAGGAGGATCCATGTTTTGTTCGGTGCGCTTTTATGGCTCTCTCTCTCTCTCTCGCGTGTGTGTGTGTAAGTGTGCACTTTGCGCGCGTCTCTTTTTTGTGGGAAAATGGATGCCTTTTTGAAGAGGAAAGAAGGAATAAATAGGAGAGAGAGAGTTCGGAGACGACGGAGCGCGCCGCCGAAAGACGGGCGAGAGTTTCAAAAGCGAAAATTCTAAACGCACAACCGCCACTAATTTCTATCACATCGAGCGGATTTTTAATTCTCTCTCTCTCTCTCTCTCTCAACTAAATTTACTGGAATCTATCGGGTATAAGCTATTGTAATGGACCTCGGACCAAAACGATATCCACAGCACTTTCTCGCTCGCCGTTTTTAACGTTTCCGGTTGGATTTCGAGAACGAAGTTATCGCGGTAGGATGTGATGACGCAGAATGGAAGACCGTACGCGTCTGAAGCGGCTTGGAGGGTGACGTGGTCACCCCAGGCGCCGAGTTTGGACATGTTGCGGAGGTACGCGCGGTAGTTTGCTAACTCGTCGTCGGTTTCGTTCGCGCCTCCGTAGGTTTGAGAGGCGGTGTTGTCATAGGACGAAGTACTTGCAGCGTCCGGAGATTCAACGAACGCGGCGTATCGATCTGGTCTGGCTCGCATTTGGCCAATGACTACTGCTCGCACCGAAGCGTGGTGCGATTGATCTCCGTACAACTGGTCGCTAATCGCTCGAAACTGACAGTTACCGTCGCCGTTCACGATAAATTCTTTCAAACCGTAACGCTCTAGGCGTTTGTCCAACTTGAGGTGGTCCAAGGAGGCGGCAGAAGAAGAAGGTGGCTTTTGCGCGTGTTGAAGGACGACAGATGGTCGAAACTCGATCGATCCCGCGGAGGGGACGTAATCGTACGAAGTCGGGTATTGATTCGTCCCAGACACGGTTGTCGACGAGAACGGCGCAACCGGAGGTGGTGGTGGAGGAGTTGATGGTTTCAACGCGCCGTCGCTGTAGCCGTAATCACTATCATTGTCATCATCCAGGAGAGACTTTATCGTTGTCCTGTGCATTGTCGGTGGTCGATTTTCACCGCTACCCGAAGAAGGATTCGGTGCATCGCTCGACGCCCCTATATCCAGCCCTTTCACCTTTTCCGCGATCACCTCTCCACTCAGTAAGGAGTGTTTTCCAGTCTTTGCCGCCTCGCCCTTCGTTCTCATCGCTGCTATAGTTGTACCCGTAATCGTCGAAGGCGTCGCATTCCGATTACCGTCCGCTTTTTCACTCTTGACTTCTCTCTCCGCGGGCGCGCCGCTGCCGCCACCGCCGACGGGCGGCGGTCGCACCATCGTCTTCTTACCCATCGAAGTTGAAGCAAACGACGACGACGAATACGACGAAGATGGCACGGCAGTAGCGTCGCCTTCGAACGCCCCGCGCTCTTCTCGTTGTTGTTGTTGTTGTTGTTGTTGTCGCTGTTGTTGTTCATCGTCCGTATTCCTATTAATCTCCCCTTTCAGCTTCTCCAGCTCCCCGCACAAACCTTCCGCCTCTCTCGTCCACCGAAGGAACCGCTCCTCGTTTTCTCGCCACGCGTCGTGTCTTTTCATCGTCTCTTGAACTAACGATATGAACCCTAACCCGATTCGGTACACCTGCCGATGGTTCGATTCGTCGCGGTAGATGGAAAGTTGTCGCTGTAAATGCGACGCGGTGCGTTCGTATCTGTCGAACGGTAAGTTTTGACAGACTTCGACCGGGGTGACCGAACGGGAGATTCGTTGGGAGGTGGTGAGATGTTGGTGTCCACCTCCTTTACCTCCGCTCGTTGCGGTCATCTTTGCGCGGGATTCGATGCGTGATGAGCGCGAATACGTGCGTAAAAAACGAACGGGGAAAATGAATGGCGACGAAAGGTTGCCTTTTGGTAGTTACGAGAGGAAGAGAAAAGAAGAAAAAACAAAGCGGAGCTACTTTTAACTTCTAAACTACTAATGCATTCTATGTGTGCTAGGTTGATTCCCGAAAATCATCATCGGCTGTCGTCGTTTACGCTTCTACTCTCCGCAAAACGAAGACGGCGTCGTCCAAGACGTACGCTCCGGCCAAATGGTCGCCCTCGCTGACGTACGGCACGCGGGAAATTTTTTCAATTTCAAAGCCGCTCGGTTTGAGGACGTTTTCGTAGATATCTCGGACGCCGTATTCCCAAGCGCTCGATGGGGTGGCGACGTCTAATTTTTCGACGGGCGCGCGGCGAGTGCCGTCGTCGAGTTCTACGAACGGGCGGAACGGGAGGACGACGGCGAGAACGAAGAGTCCAGTTTTTGGTTTTAGAAGATTCCGGATGTGCGAGAGCATCGTGAAAGGACGGTCGCACCGGTCCAGGACGTTGAACATGCCGATGCAATCGAACTTTCGTCGATGTTCTTTATCCTCTTCTTCTATGAGCTTGCGCACCCTTCTCTTCGCCGCGTCGCTCTTCGTGCTCGTCCCTTGCTCTTCTTCCCTGACGTTTTGCTCTTTGAATTTTTCCCAAACGTCCTCGATTGTTCCCGTTTCTAGTACCGTCCAATCTCTGTGCGATTCCGCGCATCTCTTCACCATCGCAGGACTCGTTTCTGTCGCCACGACCGTGCCAAAATACTCGCCCAATTTACTCGCCACTTCGCCTTCGCCCGAACCGATGTCCAAATACAACCCATTTTCTAATAAAAACGCATCGGTGTTCGCGCCGTTTTCATCACCGTCATCACCACCACTACCACCCACTAAACTCCTCCCCGCTAAAACTCGCGCCTGTTCGCGACTCAGCACGAACATTTTACCTCGTCCGACGATGGCGTTTGCCTCGGTCAAAGATTTCCCTTCTTTCTCGCGCAAGCGAGTACACGCTCGAGCCAAGCGCACGTTGACGAGTTGCGGCCGTTTCGAAGATCTCAACAAGAACGCGTCTGTCTCCTCGTCGCGCGAGAGTTGGACAAACTTTGTTCGCATGATTGATTCCCAGTCGTCGTCGTCGTTTAACTCGTTCGCACTTTCAAACGACGACGAAGAAGAATGCCGCCTTCTCGTCGAATACCTAGATGCGTCGTATCCGTAAGGTATATCTTTTGCTCGTAACTTTTGATTGCAGTGCGCGCAAATTATCGGCAACGTCTCCAGACAGTTCTTGGACGGCACACCGATCCATTTCCTCCACGACGCGTCTTCTTTGCGCGGAATAACGGTGGTTTTGGCGGTCTCGGTGGCATCCTTTGTGGTTTCCAATTTGGAGCCGCTGGTGGTGGAGTTGGTGTTCTCCGCCGATGACGAAGAAGAAGCTTTCGCAGTTGTCGTCGTCGGTCGCGTGGGGCACGTTGACATTTGCAGCGGTCTGGTGATAGAGGTTTTATTGTTTCTTGTTTTTCCGATGATGTCGCTGATGTTCGGTGTCGTCGTCCGCACCGCAAACATGTCTGGCTAAAGTTTTGTGAAGTTAGGGGAGTGTTTTAGTCGTGGCATCGAAAATAAATAAACACGCGCCGCGAAATGCGCTAAAAAGTTGTTACACGCTGCGTTAAATATCTACATTCTTTGTTCTCTGGAGAGCTCATTTCTTCTTCGCTTTCTTCGGAGGCGGCGGCTTTTTCAGCGGCGAGACTAATTTGCCGTCTCGAGCGTTCTCGAACTTTGATTTCAGATTCGACACTTTCCCGGTGCTCAAAATCTCGACGGATTTGAACATTTCGTCCAACGTTTGGACGTACTGTTCGTTTCTCGGGACGAGCTTCGCGTTCTTGAGCTCTCGCGCGTCGTGGTCGTAGAGCAGCGATTTTGATTTCGGCGAGACGGAAATTTCGTTCGGCAAAAACCTCTCCCGCGGTCGAGAGTAGGTTCTGTTTTTGGCGAAATATTCTTTATTCCACGTGGCGACCAACGCTTCCCAGCTGAACCACGCGACTTGATCTACCTCGGCTTTTCCGAGCAAAGGGAAAGATTCCGCGACATCTTTGCTCGAATCCCCGTGCATGAAGTACACGTCTTCGTAGGCGTTACACCCACCCATGTCCGCTTGCTTTGCCGCGCAAGTAAACGCGTACGTGAGCTGTTTGGGATCGACGTTGATTCCAAGTTCCTCGGCTATTTCTCTCGCGGCCGTATTTCTGGAGGAATTCGGATGCGTGGAGTGTTTGTCCGCCTCGTGCACGAAATCGTCGTCATCGTTTTCGTCATCCTTCTTATTCTTCTTCTTCTTTCTTTTCTTCTCTTCCATGATTCGTTCTTCCTCGCTCGCGTCCTCTTCGTACTCCTCCTCCTCCTCCTCCGCTTCCTCTCCCTCTCCCGAAGTCCTCTTCGCTTTCCTCCGCCTCTTCCTCGCTTGCGTCTCCGGATCAAACTCGATGTGCCCTGCCGCGCTAATATCCCACATCCCCGGAAACGTATCTTTCTTCTCGCTCCGTTTCTGACACAACACTCGATTCCTCTCTTTATCGAACACCCACACGTGCGCGCTTCGGTGCCAAAGTTTCTCCTCGTGGCACGTTTTCCTTTCCACGCCCGTTCGCGTTCTCGCGTTCTCGAGCCACGACGCGGAGGACTTTGTTTCGTCGTCTCCATCATTGGACGACGCAGGTTTTGGTCCGTTTCTGTGCACGATGCAGTTTTCCTCCTCGTCGTCGTCTTCAAAACAGGACGAAGGCGGCGGTTTCATTCTCTCGAAGACTTCGTCCGGTCGTTGCGCTTCAACGTTTTCCTCTTCGTCCGCGCGATGGTGGTGAAATCCATTCGGGAACACCGTCTTCGCGAGAGAGGCGAAGAACGCGTCCATTTCTTCTTCTTCGCGTCGCGAAGAAAGCAGAAACCTCTCTCTCTCTCTCTCTCTCTCTCTCTCTCTTCGCGCGCGCGCGTGCGTCTCTCTTTACGTTTGTCGTGTGGTGCAGAGAGCAGCGCGCGCTTCTTCTTACGAATATCTCAAAACCATCACGAAACCCTAAACAAATCCGAGCGCTTTCTTTTTTCTTTCTTTTCCTCGTTTTCCCCAAACAAAAGTAAAGATGCTCTCGCGCAACAACAACGCGTCTGTTCTCCTGAAGCGAGCGTCATCGAGCGCCGCTCGCGCATTCTTCGCGTCTTCTTCTTCCTCCTCTTCCTCTTCCTCCTCTTCTTCTGGTAATCTCATCAACTTTAAAGTCATGCTCGACGGCGAGCGACACGATGTCTCCGCCAACGAAAACGAACAACTCTCAAAAGTCCTCGCGAAGAACAAACGTTTAGTGCACGCGGTGCCGATTATTTCTCCGGTTTTAGGCCACGACGCGCACGTGATCGTTCCGGCCGAGTTGCAGGAAGAGTTGGGGGAGTTGACGGACGCTGAAGTCGATAAGATCGAGGAGTTGTGCATGAATCCGATTGCGAATGGGGCGTCGAGATTGGCGAGTCAAGTGATGGTGAGAGAGTCGTTCGCGGGGAAGACGTTCGCGGTGAAAGGGATGAATAGAATCATGAGAACGTGAGAACGCTTGTCGAGCGTGCGAAGTGCGCGCGAATGTGTAGTAATTTATTAGAGAGAGAGATTGTGTGTGTGTGAGTGAGAGATAATGTTGTAGTGTGTACGTGTACACGTGTATTCATAAAAAATGATATGTTCCGTACTACTCTTCAGTAGTCGTTGTTCTATACATGTGTGCTATTCTTTTTGTTACGCGTTATTGTTATTGTTCCTATTTGCTGGGTTTGGCGGTCGACAGACGAAACGGACAGATTGTTGCTGTTGTTGTTGTTGTTGTTGTTGTTGTTGTTGCTGCTGCTGCTGCTGCTGCTGCTGCTGCGGTTGTTGTTGTTCCTGCGCTTGACGACGCGGTAATGGCGGCGGCGGCTTGTACGGAGCGCGCAGAGGAGCCCGTATTGTGCCCTCATATCCACTGTGCCCATATCCATACGACGAAACAGGAGGATGAACAGGTTGCTGCTGATGGGATGGTGGCGGTGGATGCGTCGGATTATTCACGTTGTGATAATACTGTGGCTGTAAACCAAACGGTTGAGCTTGCGCATTTGCCATCACGCTTCTTTCGTACTCGCTTCGGCCGTTGTGCATGGCGTTGATTCTTTGTTGTCTGAGTCTCTCCTCGTGATCTTTCACTCTTCGTTCAGACTCGAGGCGCTCCGCGCGTTGTCTCGCCTCCGCGGCGGCGCGGATAGATTGCGAATCTCGCGCTTGCGCTTGCTGAAGAATTTCTCTTTGCCACGGTTGCGTGCCGTTTTGATGCGCATCTTGTCCTCGTTGATGGTTTCGGCTTTGTTCCTCAACAATTGCGTTACTTAATCGATGCAAATCGCGCAGTTGCTGCAACGGCGTCGGCGCATTTTTTCGAGCGGCGACAACACGTTGAGGTTGTTGTTGCTGCGGAGGTGGCGCGACGCCAACGATGCGCACATCATCTTCTGAATCTGAGTCGTCTATGACGATAATGTCCGGAACCGTATCGTTCGCGCCACCGTTGCCGCGCATAGCCGCAGCTTCTCGGCATGCGTTTCGTAATTCTTCTTCTGAATCATAGTCGTCGTCGTCGTCGTCGTCGTCGTCGTCGTCGTCCTTCTCTTTGTTAAGATCGTGTTTCGATTTTTTTCGCTCCTGCTCGTCGTCGATAACGATCTCGTCTTCAGCCGCCGTGACTTCAGCCGCGCTCCTTTTCTTATTTCTTTCACTGCTAGTATTGTTATCCTCTAGTGCTGCTCCTTTTTTCGCTACTCCAACCCCGGTATCAATCGCCCTCCCTTGTATGCTAAGCTCTACAGCGCGAGTTTCTGCTAATTCTATCCACTCGCCGAACTCTTGTTGATCTCCGGCAGCTTCTCTGTACCTCCATCTGCACTCCTTATCTATTTCAATCCTCGACACCGAGGCGCTCGATGGATTGATGCGTTTGCATCGCAAATCGCTCTTTAATTTCGCCATGACTCGCACTAAAAATCCGTCTATTCGTACATCTTTCGGCCCGCCGGCGCTACCGCAACACGGACACGTCCACTTGCGAGTTTCTTTGTGCAATTCTAGGAACGAATCCACGTCGAAGGTGCACGCCTGGTTGCAACTTTCTAACCTCGCAGGCGTCTCCATCATGCACATGCGAATTGGGCACCGAACGGAGATTATCGCGGTGTCCGGGCCTATAATATCGTCGTCTTCCTCGTCTTCATTACTGAAACCGAGCGATTTCTTTATGCTACTGACGTAATGATCAAAATCTTTCGGCGGTGGTATCAAAGCTCTGACCTCCTTCTCCGGTCTCTCTCGAACTAATAAAACACACACGGCAAAATGTCGAGCGTCGACGGCCATGATGCGCATGGTGTTTTGACCCGGGCGTAAATTCACGCCCCTCGCGCTCGAAATCACCGCCGGACGCTCTCTCGTCGATTTCGTGACTTTTTGGGACGACGATCTTCGCGTCACATCAACATTCTCTCCATTCACGTGTATCACGCAATCGTTGGGCCACAACACTCTGTTCTTCGCGTTCGCTTCGTCCTCTTTTATCAACACCGAATACGCTCGCAGTTGCACCGTGTTACTATTTTCGCGTAAAAATCGCTCTTGCACTGGCGTCAGCTCAAAATTTAAAACGACTCGACTGTTCGCTTTCGTGAACACCATCTTCGTTGGCTTCGTGACGACGCCGTTTGGTCGAGTCGGGTGAAAACTCGACGGAGAAACCAAAGCAAAGTACGGGTCCGAGTTCAACGCGCGTTCCATCGTGTCTTTTATTGTTTTTTCCGCTCTGGACAATTTCTTCCCCGCTGCCAAAAAAGCCCGTATTTGTTGTAGTTGTTGTGACTCAGACAGTACTTGCGGTTGTTGTTGTTGTTGTTGCCGCGAGTCGTCGGGAAGTTGTCTCACCTCCACCCGTCGTCCCCAATCTCCTCCAACACCATTAAATTTTTTCGGCGTGAGCCAACGTCGCATTCTGAGCGGGAAAAACGTAAACGTCCTCCCGTCGAGTAACATGTCATCACTTCGAACCCCAAACGAATCCTGTTCCACACTCACAGACGCCGCGCACAACATCACCAACCTCTTCAACTCCATCGCTTTCAAATTAGACGGCACCGGAAAGCACCCGGTACATTTCAAACACTGTCTCGTGTCCACGACGCGCATCTGGTTCACGCTGTAGAACCAATGTTTCAGCGCAGAATGCGGCGTGCCCGAATCATCACCACCGGCGCCGTTTAAACGCATCCCCTGAACTTCCATCTCGTGCTCGTTGATGGCCTCGACCGCGTCGTGAGTCGTCGTCGCCTCTTTTAGCCTTTGGTACGTGCGTTCGGACGGGATCAGGTATAAAACGACCGCGTCGTTGTCGTTATTGTTGTTGTTGTTGTCGTCGACGTCTCTTTGCATTTTTCGTTACTCTCTTCTCATCATCTTTCCAAAAACATAACACATCTCTTCTTTGCGATAGATACTCGCAACAACAACGACGACGACACACCAATTTTCTTCCAGAATTTAAGAAGATTATAAAGAGAAAGTGTCCTTCCTTCCGCGTCTCTCTCGTCTCTCTCGTCTCTCGTCTCTCGTCTCTCTCGCGCGCTTTGTTTTCCTCTCT
>Ga0255763_1002286_pt1 | contig 18530 bp, 9 predicted proteins | sample 041ome_2_FD_179963 | JGI IMG/M metagenome (GOLD analysis project Ga0255763, IMG submission 179963) | Coastal salt marsh microbial communities from the Groves Creek Marsh, Skidaway Island, Georgia - 041406US metaG (version 2) | ecosystem: Environmental > Aquatic > Marine > Intertidal zone > Salt...
AGTATTAAACGACTACCTTGCGAGAGAATCTAAATACAGAATCTACCTACAAGGAAAGTCCTTTACATCTCCTAAAAACCAGTTCTACCCAATCCCAACTTATGCGATTGATAGATCATTTAAAGAGGGAGAACCAACTTTAACACAGGATCCTAACTACTAGTAGTTAATTCCTTTGATAGTTTAAAACCGCGGAGTATCTTTACTTCGCGGTTTTTTTATTTTACCTATGGAGAAATTTAAACTTTTACCCCTTCTTTTAATTCTATTCCTCTCTTGTTCTAAGGACCAGACACTTTTTAAATTGCTGGATTCGAAAAAAACAGGTATTACATTTAATAATCTTATTACAGAAACAGATGAATTCAACATTCTTACAGAGGAATACATTTTCAATGGCGGAGGGATTGCAGTGAGTGATTTTAACAATGATGGATTACCTGATTTGTTTTTTACTGGGAATATGGTAAGTAATGAGTTGTATTTAAATCAAGGTAACCTGACTTTTAAAAATAGTACAGTAAATGCTCAGCTCAACTCAGATGGCTTTTGGTCTACAGGAGTGGCAATAGTTGACATCAACGCAGACGGATGGATGGATCTTTATATAGCAGTTGCTATGCATGATAATAACCGTAGAAACAGATTGTACGTTCATCAAGGACTCGATGATAAGGGACTCCCTGTTTTTAAAGAGCAAGCCGAACAATACGGTATAGCTGATCCAGGAAACAGTATGGGCGCTGCTTTTATAGATTTCGATCAAGATGGTGATCTGGACTTATATGTTCTCAACAATGAACAAAATGAATCCATACCCACAAATTATAGAAAAAAAATTATAGATGGTTCTGCTCCTAGTAATGACAAATTATACAAAAATAACGGCAATGGAACCTTTACAGAGGTAACCCTAGAAGCTGGAATAGTATATGAGGGCTTTGGATTAAGTGTTACTCCTGTAGATATTAATAAAGATCAATGGGTGGATCTGTACATAACTAACGACTACCTGACAAACGATCTTTTATATATCAATCAAAAGGACGGTACCTTTAAAAATGAAATTCAAAATTATCTATTACACCAAAGCAAGTTCTCTATGGGTTCTGATGCATCAGATTTTAATAATGATGGCTATACGGACCTAATTACCCTAGATATGCTTGGTGAGAGTCATGAAAGAAGAAAAACAACCATATCTAAAAGTTTTTTCTTTCAAAATGTACTCAATAAAAAGTGGGGCTATCAAGACCAACATATGAGAAACATGTTGTTTAAAAACAATGGTTCCCAATTGCCCTTTACAGAAATTGGTCAATTTTCTGGAGTCTATCAAACCGATTGGAGTTGGTCTCCACTTTTTGCGGATTTCGATTACGATGGAAATAGAGATCTGTTTATTACAAACGGTTTTCCTAGGGACATCACAGACATGGATTTTGCTAACTATAGATTGGATTACGGGACCTATACGCCCATTAAAACGCTATTGGATTCGATACCTATCGTCAAAATCCCAAATTATGCTTATAAAAACAAGGGTGACTTAACTTTTGAGGATGTTAGTGATCATTGGGGTCTGGGACAAGCTTCTTTTTCAAACGGAGCTGTTTTCAGTGATCTCGACCTGGATGGAGATTTAGATTATGTCGTAAACAACATAAATGATGTTGCTTTTGTTTTTGAAAACACACTTGTCAAAAAGGAGGGTTTTCCAAACTATTTGCAGCTGGAGTTGAAAGGAAGTAAAACAAATCCAAATGCTTTAGGGGCTAAAGTTGTCTTAAGATTATCGGATGGGTCTCTTCAATACCAAGAGCAACAGATATCTAGAGGTTATATGTCTTCTGCTGACCCTGTTCTTTATTTTGGTTTAGGAGCATCAAATCAAATCGAAAAGCTAGAGGTACTCTGGCCAGATGGCAGTATAAGTTCTGTGGAACACCCAAAGAGTAACAGCCGAATTCAGCTCAGTCAACAAGAGGCTATAAAAACTGAAAGTTTAACTTTTCCTTTTATTGAAAAAGAGCAAAAATTACCTTATCGTGAAGTCTCAGAGAACTACGGTATTAACTATTATCATGAAGAAGGAAATGTGCAAGACTTTTTCAAGCAGCGTTTACTGCCCCATAAACTTTCACAAAACGGTCCTTGTCTTGCAGTGGGTGATATAAATGGGGATGAGCTTGAAGATTTTATTGTTGGGAGTGCATCGGGCTATGCTCCACAAGTTTATATTCAAAATCAGTCCAGTACATTCAAATCAGAACCCTTGTATACAAAGCAAGACGCCTTGAAGTACGAAGTAGAAAGTATGGCTTTGTTTGACGTAGATCTAGATGGTGATTTAGATCTTTACTTAGTGTCCGGAGGCAATCAATTTGATGCTGGTGATGCAGGTTATCTGGATCGCTTGTTAATCAACGATGGAAGAGGAAATTTCACTTTTGACAACACTCGACTTCCAGAAATCAAGGCCAACGGCTGTGTAGTGCGACCTGTAGATTTTGATCTCGATGGAGACATGGACCTTTTTGTAGGGGGGCATAACAAACCGGGGGCTTTCCCTTTGGCAGATCCTAGTTTCTTATTGAAAAACAATGAAGGGTATTTTGAAGATGTAACTGAAGAAATGTTGCCTTCCTTTCAACCTTTTGGAATTGTTACAGATGCCCAATGGGCAGATATCAATCAGGATGGACGTAAAGACTTGATTCTAGTCGGAGAGTACAGTCCAGTGGTTGTTTTGCTGAATTTAAAAGAAGGGTTTCAAAAACTGAAATCTCCTGATCTGGATGCCGCTTCAGGCTTATGGCGTGCTCTAGAGATCTCAGATTTTGATAACGACGGAGATTCTGATTTCCTCTTGGGTAACTTAGGAAAAAACAATATGTTTTCTATTTCTCCAGAAACCCCCATGGTAATAAGTACGCGAGACATTGACAAAAACGGAAGTGTAGACCCACTTATCTTTAATGCGCAACAGAACAGCAAGGGTGACTGGGAGATGTTTCCTACACAATTCTGGGATAACTTGACCCAACAAAGCCCTGTGTTCCGACAGGAATTTAATACTTATCGAGACTTTTCAAAAGCTACGATGGAATATTATCAAAAGAAAGGGTTTTTAGTAAAAGATAGTATCTTGTCTGCACGCTATGATGATTCAAAATGGTTAGAAAATCTAGGGGATGGGAACTTTAAGTTGCACAGCCTTCCTCAAGAATTACAGTTAGGACCTATTAACGATTTTTTAGAATTTGGTACAGAAGCGAATCGAACGCTTTTTGTAATAGGAAATGATTTTGGTGGAGCACCTTTTGAAGGGAATTCAGACGCACTACAAGGGAGTATTTTGAAATGGAATTCTACAGGAGACCCTGAGATTTTGAGTGCACAGGATTCTGGTTTTCACGTATTTGGAGATGCTCGTGAGATGAACAAGCTCCATTTAGGAAATGGGAAAACTTTAATTCTTGTCACACAAAATCAAGGGAAACTACTCGCTTTTGAAAAGCAATAAGCTCTGAAACCATAACAATTTTATTCTTTAACTTCAAAATTTGTATTTTTAGGGGCTAAAGTGGTTGTTGGAATACAACTGAAAAAAAGTAAAAACATTTTTGATTACTTACCGATTGAATTAATGCAGCGAATTAAATTTCTCTTTTTCCTTTTTGTTTTAGTGCATTTTTCCTGTTCTGAAAATAGGAATACAGCTTATTTGGAAAAATTAAATAATCCTGAGTTGTTTCAAGAAGCGATGCAAAACCTAACAGATATTATTGTTTATGATATCTTCTCGCCTCCCGTGGCCTCTCGTGTGTATTTGTATCCTTCTATAGCCGCCTATGAGATTATTGCTTCCTACGATTCACAAAACTACTCAACTTTAGTAGGACAAGTAAACGAGTTGCTTCCAATACCTACGTCAGATCATCCAGATGTAAATCCAAATTTAGCAGCTTTGTATTCTTTTAATGCCGTTGGGAAAACATTAATTTTTTCACAGCAAAAAATGGAAGTTTATCAAGACAAATTTCAAAAACAAATTGAAGAATATAATGTTCCCTCTGAGGTAATAAAAGCCTCAAAAGCCTATGGCGAACAGGTGGCTAAAGCTGTTTTAGAATGGGCATCTAATGACATGTATAGCGAGACGAGGACATTTCCAAAATACACCATCAAAGAAGGTGATCGTTTTTGGAAACCTACTCCACCAGATTATATGGATGGAATCGAGCCGCACTGGACTGAAATACGAACTATGGTTTTGGATTCTTCCAATCAGTTTCCTCCAAAAGCTCCTCTACCATTCGATTTAAAAAAAGGCAGTTCCTTTCAAAAACAACTCATGCAGGTTTTTGAAGTGACGAATGCGCTTACTGAGGAGCAGGTAGATATTGCTAAATTTTGGGATTGTAATCCCTATGTCACTCACCATAAGGGGCATTCCATGTTTGCTACTAAAAAGATTACACCAGGGGGACACTGGATCGGAATTACTGCAATTGCAACACGACAGGCGAGAAGTTCTTTTTCTGAGACTGTTAATGCCTACGCTAATGTTTCCATTGCTTTATTCGACGCATTTATCAGTTGTTGGGATGAAAAGTGGGAGACCCTTGTTGTTCGTCCAGAAACCCTTATCAATCAATATTATGATGAGGATTGGTTACCTTTACTACAAACCCCTCCTTTTCCAGAATACACTAGTGGTCATTCTGTTATTTCAAGAGCAGCGGCCGTTACGCTAACCGATTTGTATGGAGATAACTTTGCTTTTATAGATACCACTGAGGTAGCCTATGGCTTGCCCAAAAGAAATTATAAATCCTTCATTCACGCTTCAGAAGAAGCGGCTATATCGAGACTTTATGGCGGCATACACTATATGATGGCCATAGAGGAAGGAGTAGCACAAGGCCAAAAAGTAGGGGATTACATTGTGCAAAAATTGCAAACAAAAAAGGGAACTAAATAAAAAATTATTTTATCATGGAGAAAAGGAACCTCAATTTTTGGCAAATCATGACCATGAACTTTGGTTTTTTTGGAGTTCAGTTCAGTTTTGGCTTACAGCAAAGTAATATGAGTGCCATTTATAAATATTTGGGTGCAGAAGAAGCTGAATTGCCCTTGCTATGGTTGGCTGGCCCTGTAACAGGCCTAATAGTTCAGCCTATTATTGGTGCTATAAGTGACGGTACTTGGTCTCCCAAGTTTGGAAGGAGAAAACCCTTCTTTCTTATCGGTGCCCTAATTGCAAGTATTGCTTTGATTGCAATGCCTTACTCCAGTTCTATATGGATGGCCGCTGGATTGCTTTGGATTTTAGATGCAGCAAATAACATTGCTCTAGAGCCTTACAGAGCGTTCATTTCTGATAAGCTTCCCAAAAAACAATATTCGTTTGGATTTTTAGTTCAAAGTTTTTTTACGGGACTCGGAACAACTTTAGCAAATTTTACTCCAGCAATTTTGGTTTCTTTTGGAGTGCTTGCCCTTACAGATAAAATGGATAATGGCATCCCAGTTTCTACCTTCTGGGCCTTTGGTATAGGTGCAGCAGCCTCAATTATTACTATTTTGATAACGGTGCTGACTACCTCAGAATACCCTCCTACTGCAGAAGAACTTCAAGAAATGGAAGCTGCTAAAAATGGAGAGAACATAATTTTAAAAACCATTAAAGATATTGTGTCTGCTTTCAAGGAGATGCCATTGACAATGAAACAGTTGATACCTGTTATGTTTTTTCCTTGGTATGCGATGTTTTGTTACTGGCAGTATCTGACATCAGCGCTTTCACTTTCTTTATATAATACGTTAGATCAAAGTACCATTTATTTTAATCAAGCGCAGTTATTGACAGGAAACTTAAATGGAACCTATAATATTATTTGTTTTACTATAGCTTTTGCAATGATCCCGATTGCTAAAAAATTAGGAGCAAAAAAACTCCATTTTATCAGCCTTGCTATCGGTGGAATTGGATTGCTGTGTATGCCTCTTCTCAATGATATAGAAATCTTGTTTACCCTTCCCTTTGGCAATGGAATAGAGGTTTCACAGATCTATCTTTTTTCTTTTGGTTTGGGTATCACTTGGGCCTCAATGATGGCAATGCCTTATGAAATGCTCGCCTCTTCAATACCAACAGGTAAAACAGGGATTTACATGGGAATTTTCAACATGTTTATTGTGATTCCGATGATCGTGCAGATTTTTACTGTTCAATATTTTGTTTATGATCTTTTGGATCAAAATCCAATCAATATCATCCGTCTAGCTGGAATTTTTCTGGTTATTGGTGGATTCTTTTCCTTGTTTGTTTCCCAGCCCAAAAAAAGCTAATTCAATTTATTTAACTACCTTCCAAATCAAATTAATGATCCATGAGAAAAGAGCAGCAAAGACGTGCAGCTTTGGTTTATCACGCCAAACCTTATCCTGGAAAAACTAAAGTTGTTCCAACAAAAAGCTATGATACACAGAGAGATTTGGCATTGGCCTACTCTCCGGGAGTAGCTATTCCCTGTAAGGAAATAGATAAGCAACAATCCGATGTTTATAAATACACTAACAAAGGAAATTTAGTTGCCGTAATTTCAAATGGAACAGCTGTGTTGGGATTAGGAGACATTGGTCCCAATGCATCAAAACCTGTAATGGAAGGAAAGGCCTTGCTATTTAAAATTTTTGCAGGAATTGATGTTTTCGATATAGAAGTAGACGCTAAAGATCCAGAGAAGTTCATTGAGGCTGTTAAAGCCATAGCTCCTACTTTTGGAGGGATCAATTTGGAGGACATTAAATCTCCGGAGGCTTTTGAAATTGAGCGCAGGCTTAAAGAAGAGCTCGATATTCCCGTCATGCATGACGATCAGCATGGAACAGCCATAATTTCTGCAGCAGCATTAATCAACGCTCTAGAACTTGCAGAAAAGAAAATAGATGAAGTTAAAATAGTGGTTTCTGGGGCTGGAGCTGCAGCGATTTCTTGTACTAAATTATACCTTTCTTTTGGTGCAAAAATAGAGCACATTGTCATGTTGGACAGTAAAGGGGTTATCAAAAAAGACAGGGAGAATCTCACGCCAGAAAAGGAACAATTTGCTACAGACCTTCCCCTGGAAAACTTGGAGCAAGCACTTGAAAATGCAGATGTCTTCATAGGGCTATCTCAACCCAATATTGTCACTCCAGCAATGCTTAAAAAAATGGCTCCAAACCCGATAGTTTTTGCCATGGCTAACCCAGATCCCGAAATTGGATACGAGGAAGCTTGTAAAACTCGAGAAGATATCATTATGGCCACTGGTCGTTCAGATCACCCCAATCAGGTAAACAATGTATTGGGCTTTCCTTTTATTTTTAGAGGGGCACTAGATGTAAGAGCGACTAGTATCAATGAGGAAATGAAAATGGCAGCTGTAAAAGCTTTGGCAGATCTTGCAAAGGAATCTGTTCCCGAGCAGGTTAATGTGGTGTATGACGAAACACGTCTCAGCTTTGGGAAAGAGTACATCATACCCAAACCTTTTGATCCTAGGTTAATTACAACCGTACCCCCAGCAGTTGCTAAAGCTGCAATGGACTCCGGCGTGGCAAAAGAGCCTATTGAAAATTGGGAGCGTTACAGAGAAACTTTGGAAGAGCGTTTAGGCACTACTCAAAAGATGGTTCGCTTACTTCACGATCGTGCAAAAGCAGCTCCAAAGCGATTGGTATTTGCAGAGGCAGACCAAATGGATGTTCTGAAAGCAGCTCAAATTGTCTTTGAAGAAAAAATTGCAATACCTATACTCTTAGGAAATAAAGCAAAAATAGAGGAGTTAAGAGAAAAAATTGAGTTCGTAGAGCCCGTTGAGATCATTGATCCCAAGGAACAAGAACAGAGTAAAACAAGAAAAAAATACGCAGAGCTTTTTTGGGACGCCCAAAACAGAAAAGGCTACACCTTATATGACGCCCAGCGTTTGATGCGTGAGCGAAACTATTTCGCCTCTATGATGATAAAAAATGGGGATGCAGATGCAATGATTTCAGGATACTCCAGGAATTACCGCACTGTAGTAAAGCCTATTTTAGAAACAATCCCTAGAGCCAAAGGGGTACAACGGGTTGCAGCTACAAACTTAATGTTAACGAAATCTGGCCCTTTATTTCTTTCAGATACCACAATAAATGTTGACCCCACAGCAAAAGAATTGGCTAAAATAGCTCAGATGACAGGTCAAATGGCAAAGATTTTTGGTATGGAACCAGTGATCGGGATGCTTTCTTTTTCCAATTTTGGATCGTCTAGATTTCCTCAAGCCAGTAAAGTATCAGAAGCAGTCGCTATACTTCATAGAAGTCAACCCGAACTGATTGTCGATGGACCCATTCAGTCTGATTTTGCACTGAACAAAGAACTGCTGCAAGACCGATTTCCATTTTCTAGCTTGAGCAATAAAAAGGTAAACGTTTTGGTCTTTCCAAATTTAGATGCGGCAAACATAACTTATAAATTAATGAAAGAGCTTAACGAAGCATTGTCTATAGGGCCCATATTGATGGGTCTTAGTGAGCCTATTCACATTTTACAGCTAGGTGCTTCCGTATCAGAAATTGTAAATATGTCTGCGGTAGCTGTTGTGGATGCTCAAACAAAAAATAAGTAAATGATAGCTCAAATCATTGGTCGCCTTGTTGAAAAAACACCTACTCAGCTCGTAATTGATTGCAATGGTGTAGGGTATGCGGTTCATATTTCTTTACACACCTTTTCTCAAATTGGCCCCGAGGAAAAAATTAAGTTATATACCCATTTACAAATTCGTGAAGACTCACATACTTTATTTGGATTTCACACTCCCATGGAACGTGCTGTATTTTTACTTTTATTATCCGTCTCGGGTATAGGAGCTAGTACTGCAAGGACTATGTTATCCTCTTTAGCACCTGAACAAATTCAAAGGGCAATAGTCTCTGAAGATCTCAATACTATAAAATCTATAAAAGGGATAGGACTTAAAACAGCCCAGCGTGTTTTAATCGAACTAAAAGACAAGATGATAAATCTTTTAGATGGTGAAGAAATTCAGATTTCTGGAAACAATACAATTAAAGATGAAGCGTTATCAGCATTAGAGGTTCTTGGTTATTCAAGAAAACAGTCTGAGCGCGTCGTAGATCAAATTATTCAGCAATCTCCGGATCGTTCAGTAGAAGAACTCATCAAGGAGGCTCTGAATAAATTATAACGAGTTGATCTATAATAAAAAAAAGGTATTTTTTTATTCTCCCCTTAGCTTCATCCTTTTTCTTTTGTGGATGCTTTTTTCTACGGGGAAGGTTTTTTCACAGGAAGTTGCAGAATTGGGGAGTTTAGCACTACCAACTTCTAGTAGTATAGAGCGATTGTATACCTATGATCCAAAATCAGATCGTTACCTTTTGACTGAAGAGGTGGGAGGATACCCCATAAGTACCCCCCTTGTTTTGACAGTCAAAGAATATGAAGCCTATGTTCTTAAAGAGCAAATGCAGCGTTATTTTCAAGAAAAGGTTCAGGCGTTAAGCGGTTATGGATCTAATGTTGAAGAAGCACAAAAAAACCTACTTCCTGAACTTTATATTAATAATAAATTTTTTGAATCCATCTTTGGGAGTAATGCGATAGATATCAGCCCACAAGGGTCTATAGGAATTGACTTGGGCTATCGCTATCAAAGGAGTGACAATCCTGTGGCTTCTGTTATCAATAGGCGCTCTCCGGGTTTTGATTTTGATCAAAGAATCAACTTGAGCTTATTGGGGAAGATAGGAGAGCGTTTGCAAATCACTGCAAACTATGATACGGAGTCTACTTTTGACTTTCAAAATTTGGTTAAAATTCAGTTCAACCCACCCAAACTTTCTGAAATTTCTAATAGTATTCCCGGTCAACTAGGATCAAACATCAACCGTTTACAGCAAGGAGCCCAACAAATTCAAAACAGAGTTAATGAGGTTCGGCAGACAGTTGGTGAAGTAAAAAACACCTTAAATCAAGCCCAAAACACCCTAAATCAAGCACGACAAAAAATAGAAAATCTTAAAGGCAACCTCAATCAACTTCCAGGAAGTACGGCACAGATGGGAAATCGCGTAGCAGACTACCTACAGGGGAAAGTAACAGAGGATGCTATTTTACAAAATATTGATATCGGGAACATCAGCATGCCCATCAATAGTAATTTGATTCAAGGAGCTCAAAGTCTCTTTGGTGTTCGAGCAGATTTGAAATTTGGAAATACTACTATTTCAAGTGTGTTTTCTGAACAGCGATCACAGTCTCAAAATATTACGACGCAAGGTGGTGGGAAGTTGCAAGAGTTTAGTTTGTTTGCTTTAGACTACGAAGAAGACCGGCACTTTTTTATAAGTCAATATTTTAGAGATAATTACGATGTTTTTTTAGCAAATTATCCGTACATCAATTCTCCAGTTCAGATTACCCGAATAGAAGTTTGGGTGACCAACAGGGGATCGCAAACACAAAATGTAAGAAACATCGTTGCCCTTCAAGATTTAGGGGAGGCCAACTCTGAGAACACAAGACTCGATGATATTTTCAAAGATTTTTTTACTACCAGCAACCCATTGGACCCACCAAACAACAAGGCCAATAAGCTAAATCCAGAGGACATAGGAACGGGAGGGATTTTAAATCAAAATATTCGAGACATTGCCACAGTAAACAGCGCCTTCAATGGTGTAAGAGTAAATGAAGGTTTTGATTATGCAGTTTTAGAGAGTGCCAGAAAGCTAAAACCTCAAGAATTTACCTTTCATCCCCAACTGGGTTACCTTTCTTTAAACCAACGCTTGAGTAACGACGAAGTCTTGGGAGTTGCATTTCAATACACCTACTTGGGAAAGGTATATCAAGTAGGCGAATTTGCTAATGGTGACATACCCGGTACTTCAATAGTCACTCAAAATCAAGGTACTGTACAAGGACAGGGGCCCCAGCAAGTCAAAACCAACAGTCTGATTGTCAAAATGTTGAAAAGTAATCTTACCGACGTGAGACAACCCGTATGGGATTTGATGATGAAAAATATTTACAATACAGGAGCCTTTCAGCTTTCGGAGGAGGATTTTAGATTGAATATATTGTATACGGATCCATCGCCTATAAACTATTTAACTCCAGTAGATAAGTCAATTTGGCCAGAAGAGCTTGATAATGAGGTGTTGTTAAATACAATGCAACTGGATCGTTTAAATGCTTATCAAGATCTGATTCCTAGTGGTGATGGGTTTTTCGACTACCTACCGGGAATCACAATTGAGCCCCGATATGGGCGAATCATCTTTCCTAAAGTAGAACCTTTTGGAGAATTTTTATTCAATTTATTGGATGATCCCAATTCAAAAAAAGAAGATTATGATCTAGACAATAGTTTCAATAAAAATCAAAAAAAATACGTTTTTAAAGAGCTCTATACCTTGACTAAAGCAGCTGCACTGGAATTTACTGAGAAAAATAAGTTTCAGCTCAAAGGACGGTACAAGTCCGAAGGAGGCGACGGAATTAACATAGGTGCATTTAATATTCCAAGGGGGTCTGTACGAGTCACAGCGGGGGGTAGAGTTTTACAGGAGGGTCTGGATTATACGGTAAATTATGAGATAGGTAATGTCAAAATACTTGATGAAGGACTCAAAGCTTCTAATATTCCAATTGACATCTCGGTAGAGAACAATTCCTTTTTCAATCAGCAGAACAAACGATTTTCAGGCATCAATGTCAATCACAAGATCAACGATAAATTTTACATTGGAGGAACTTTGATCAATCTGAGTGAAAATCCACTTACACAAAAAGCAAATTATGGTACAGAACCGGTAAACAATACCATGACGGGTTTTAACACCAATTTTTCTACCGAAGCCCCATTTTTAACTCGACTGGTTAATAAATGGCCAACAATAAATACCGAAATACCCTCCCAAATATCTTTCCGAGGTGAAGTGGCCAATTTAGCAGCTAACAATCCAAGAAACACTTTGCTAAATGGTGAGACCAATGTATATATCGATGATTTTGAAGGAGCTCAAACCAATATAGACATCAAAGGATTTACCGCATGGAATCTTTCCAGTGTTCCCATAAATCGAGTGCCAGGTGCTACCGCTGAAGGATTGGCAAGTGGTTATGCTCGCTCCAAACTAGCTTGGTATTCTATAGATCAAGTTTTCTACTCGAGGCAACCTACAGGAATCAATAACGATGCCATATCATCTAATGAAACCCGAAGCATCTTTATCGACGAGCTCTTTCCCGAACAAGATCTTGTCCAAGGAATGTTAAGAAGACTGCCTACATTAGATTTGGCCTATTATCCTAGAGAAAAGGGGCCTTATAACAATGCTCCACAAAATCAATTTTTAAGTAACCCAAAGAAAAATTGGGCAGGAATAACCAGAGCGTTAAACGCTACAAACTTTGAACAATCCAATGTAGAGTTTATCGAATTTTGGTTGCTGGACACCTTCACTGATAATCCTTCTGATTCAGATGCTTTAGGAGAATTGGTATTTCATCTGGGAAATATTTCAGAAGATATTCTACGTGATGGTAGAAAACAATTTGAAAATGGATTGCCTAGTGCCAGTGAACCAACGCCCACCTACCAAACGCCTTGGGGAAGAGTACCTGCAACCCAGTCTCTAGTATACGCTTTCAATACAAATCCAGAAGATCGTCCATTGCAAGATGTTGGTTTGGACGGTTTGAATGATGAAGAGGAAGCAACTCTTTTTACTAACGGACCTCCAAATGACCCAGCTGGAGACAATTATCAATATTTCCTTCAGGCTGAGGGTAGTATTTTAGAGCGCTACAAAAACTATAATGGCCTAGAAAATAACACGCCTATTCAGTTTAGTGATAATGACCGGGGTAACACAACCGAACCAGATACCGAGGACGTAAACAGGGATCAAAGTATGAATACTATTGACAGTTATTTTGAGTACCGAGTGCCCATTTTTAAAACCATGCAAGTGGGAAATCATCCATTTATAACTGACGTAAGAGACAATATAAAAGTCAACGCACCAAATGGAGACGAGTATACAACCCGTTGGATTCAGTTTAAAATTCCTATTCAAAAGAGTTATTATGAAAACACCTCCTTTGCACCTTATTTTGAGGCAATAAACGAGATAAACGATTTGCGTTCCATTCGGTTTATGCGAATGTTGTTGAGTGGTTTTGATGAAGAAGTAGTTTTTCGTTTTGGAACCCTAGATTTGGTTCGCGGAGATTGGCGTAGATACAATAAACCTCTTAATGAGGATATTTTAGTAAATCAAAACACTACAGTAGACATCAGTACTGTAAATATTCTAGAAAACGAAAATCGAATACCTATTAATTACGTTTTACCACCCGAAATTCAAAGAGAACAGATAAACAACAACAATACCATCATTCGTCAAAACGAACAGTCTCTTGCTTTCCGAATATGTGATTTACAACCCATGGATTCGAGGGGTATCTTTAAATCGGTAAATCTGGACATGCGTCAATACAGCAAGTTAAGGATGTTTTTACATGCTGAATCGTTACCAGGAAGTGATCCCCTTCCAGGAACAGGAACCGAGGAAGAACTGGATCGGCGATTGGTAGCATTCATTCGTTTGGGAACGGATTATCAAGACAACTTTTATCAAATTGAGCTTCCCTTGAAGCCCACGCCTTATACCGAAAACCAATCCAATCGACTCACAGCAGAAGAAGTCTGGATTCCAGAAGCCAATGCTCTGGAAATATCTATGGAATTGTTATCTAAACTCAAAGCGAAGGCATTGCAGCAATTGGGACTGGGTAAAACACTCTATTTTGACGAAGAATTAAATCCTATTCAGGAATTTACTCCACACAGTAGCTTACCCGGGCAGAAGAAATATAAAATAGCCATACACGGTAATCCTTCCTTAGGAGCAATTCGAACATTGATGATTGGTTTAAAAAATCCATCCACACAACTAGGTGAAGCCCTTTGTGGCGAAGTATGGTTCAACGAATTACGACTCTCAGGAATCAATAGTGAAGCAGGATGGGCAGCTATTGGTGCTCTGGACGCCAATCTGGCAGATTTTGCTACTTTTTCAGCAAACGGACGCTACTCCTCTGTAGGATTTGGAAGTATAGATCAAACACCAAACCAAAGGACACGGGAGGAACTCCTACAATATGATCTAATCTCTAATGTCAATCTGGGGCAACTTACTCCAAGTGAATGGGGATTACAAATACCCCTTAGCTTTGCTAATGGGGAGACATACATAACCCCAAAATACGACCCTTTTTACCAGGACATCAAATTAAAAGACCGATTGGATACCGCAGATCGGGTTGCACAAAGAGATTCCATACGCAATCAAGCTGTTGATTACACAAGAAGAAAAAGTGTTAGCCTTATCGGTATAAGAAAAAACAACACCGGGCAAGGAAAAACACATTTTTACAGTCCTGAAAATTTTGATTTTTCCTACGCTTACAATGAATTGGAACACAGGGATTATGAAATCGAAAAACAGGAAGAGGTCAATCTGCTTTTGGGAGCAAATTACGGTCATACGTTCTCTTCAAAATCCATAGAACCCTTCAAGAAAATAGGCTTCTTAAATCGAGGGCGGTACTGGAAATGGCTACAACAATTAAATTTCAATCCACTTCCTAGTTCAGTAGAAGGTGCTACAAATATTAATAGAATTTTAAATAATCAAAAGTTTAGACAGGTCTATCTTGAGGGTACAGATGCCGCATTACAAAGAAGCCTTCCCAATCTGCAACAACGTAATTTTTTGTTTGATTACAACTATTCACTTAGTCATAACCTCAGTCGTTCCCTCCGTTTTAATTTTAATGCAGCAACGAGTAGTATCATCAGACAAAACAACGCTTTCGATCAAAATTCAGTTTCTATAGAAGACAACCAAAGGGTCTTGTGGGAAAACTTATTTAATGTTGGTGAACCCAATACCCACTTTCAAACATTGACATTGAATTACAAACTACCCTTGCAATACATCCCCCTTTTGAATTTTATAGATGCAACCTATAATTATACCGGAAATTTCAATTGGCAACGTGGTTCAGAGGCTCTAGCGGAGGTTACTAGTCTAGAGGGGACACCTTTAGGATTAGTCAATACGATTCAAAACAACAATACCAAAACCTTGACAGGGGCGGTTTCCTTTTCGAAGTTATACACAGCATTAGGATTAAGACCGGGCAGAGCCAATTTTCAATCGAGAGTCAACATTGCTAAGCAAAAGGACTCCACTTCAAAAAAGAATACGAGTTTCAAAAAAGCACTAACAAAAATGGTTGATGTGCTCACAGCAGTAAAACGCATCCAAATCAGTTATAATGAAAACAATGGAAGTGTGTTGCCAGGCTATCTTCCTTCTGTTGGTTTTGCGGGCGGATTACGTCCTACACTAGGGTACACTCTTGGAAGTCAGGCAGACGTTCGGTATGAAGCGGCTCGACAAGGATGGCTTACTGGTTTTCCTAATTTCAATCAGATGTTTACACAACTGAAGTCGAATAAGTTTAAAGCCACAGCACAAGTAGTACCCTTTCAAGGTCTTATAATAGACTTCAATGCAGAGCGTGATTTTACAGAAAACGCTTTGGAGAACTTTAGGGTAAAAAATCTAGAATACCTTCCACTAAACTCAAGTGTACTAGGTAATTTTGGAATGTCAACTGTCTTGCTTAAAACTGCATTTAATCCTTCTCAGGGTTCTACAAGTGCCAATTTTGAAAAATTTAGGGAAAATAGAAAGGTGATCGCTGATCGTCTTTCAAAGGAGAGTATTTTTTCTGGATTAGGAACTGATGAGGAAGGATATCCATTAGGATTTGGTAAAGAACAACAATCTGTTCTCTTGCATTCCTTTATTTCCGCTTATTCAGGGAAAGACCCCAACACAATAAATCTTAATCCTGTTAAGAAAACACCGTTGCCCAACTGGAATTTAAAGTTTACAGGCCTCACAGAAATCAAATCACTTGCTAAGATTTTTAGCAGGCTGTCATTAAACCATGCCTATCGCGCCAGTTATACCTTAACTAATTTCCAAACAAATTTTGATTACGATCCCAGTCTGCCAGAACAAATAGATAAGTTGGGAAATTTAATTCCAGAGCGCCTGTTTGCCAATGTTAACTTAGTAGAACAGTTTAACCCGTTGGTGCGCTTAGATATGGAATTCACAAATTCGTTAAAAATACTAGCAGAACTAAGAAAAGAAAGAGCTATTTCACTCAGTTTAGATAATAACTTGATTACTGAATCCAGTGGTGATGAATATATCGTTGGGTTGGGGTATCGTGTTCAAGATGTTCGGTTTAGAACGAGTATTGGTGGTCGAAGAGTTCTCTTAAGTGGAGATTTAAATATCAAAGCAGATCTTTCTTACCGAGACAACAGTACGGTTCTAAGAAATCTAGAATACGATAACAATCAAGTTACTGCTGGACAACGTCTTTTAGCAATAAAAGTAACGGCAGATTATGCTTTGACTAAAAACCTTACCGCTTTGTTTTTTTACGACCACAATTTTTCGGAGTTTGCTATCTCAACAGCCTTTCCACAAACAAGCATTCGATCTGGGTTTACAGTTCGTTACAATTTTGGAAACTAAACTATTTTTGATTCAGGAAATCTTTTACATTTGTTTGCACTAAAAGATTTAAAAAAATGAATGTACCAGCAGAATTAAAATACACCAAAGATCACGAATGGATAAAATTGGAAGGCAATATTGCCACTGTAGGCATTACCGATTTTGCACAAGGTGAGCTAGGTGATATTGTTTATGTAGAAATTGAAAGCCTAAATGACACCTTAGAAGCAGAAGAAGTTTTTGGTTCTGTAGAGGCAGTAAAAACAGTTTCAGATCTTTTTATGCCTATTACAGGGGAAGTCATTGAAATCAACGAAGCCTTGGAAGACCAGCCTGAACAAGTAAATGAGGATCCCTATGGTGCGGGATGGATGGTTAAAGTTCAATGTAGTGACCTTTCTCAAATCGATTCACTCTTAGATGCAGAAGCGTATACAACTCTGGTTACAGGAGGTTAAATTTTTTAGAGGGGTTGCTTTTTCGGCTACCCTTGTAGTAATTTATTTGTCATTAAAGCCGCCCAGTCCAGACAGTGAACCCTGGAGTTTTTTTTTCATAAGAGGTGATTTGCTCTTACATTTTGGCTGTTATTTTGGAATGTATTTGCTTTATTTCTTTGCTTTATTCACAGTAAAAAAGACTGTGCCTAAGGCGATTATACTCAGCTTACTTGTTGGATTATTACTTGAAATAGCCCAGCTAATTCCCTATTTCAAGCGCTTTTTTGATGTGCAAGATCTTTTAGCCAACATGATGGGAGTATATGTGGGAGTAATTTTCCAATATTTTTTATTTCCTTTTTCTAAAGAAAATTAGCTTGATTAAGTGGATTTTTTTTTAGATTAGCTAACTAAATTTTAAAGATAATGCAGCCTAAAAAAAGCGAAAAAGTTGATTTAACTAAAAACAGCAGCCTTTATTTTGTAGTCGGATTGGCTGTAGTATTGTTGGTTTCATGGCAAGCTATTGAGTGGAAGACGTATAAAAAAACATACGATTACGAAGCGCTCAACGTAGAAGAGGATGACGACGAAGAAATCCCAATTACCGAACAAATTAAAACCCCACCACCACCGCCACCACCACCACCACCAGCACCCGAGGTGATCGAAATTGTAGAAGATGAAGAGGAGGTTGAAGAAACAGTAATTGAATCTACCGAGACAAATGAGGATGAAATTATCGAAGTAGAAGAGGTAGAAATTGAAGAAGATGACCTTGATATTGATGTACCTTTTGCTGTAATTGAAGATGTGCCTATCTTCCCTGGTTGCGAAAGTGTTAAAAAGTCCGAACGCAGAGACTGTTTTCAAGAGCAAATGAACAAACACATAAGAAAAAACTTTAGATATCCTGAAATAGCTCAAGAAATGGGAATACAAGGACGTGTTTACGTAAACTTTATCATATCTAAAGACGGAAGTATCACTAACATCCGAATGCGTGGACCAGACAAAAACTTGGAAAAAGAAGCTCAGCGTATTATTTCTAAACTACCAAGTATGACACCAGGAAAACAAAGAGGACGTCCAGTACGTGTACCCTTTAGTATTCCAATAACCTTTAGACTACAGTAGTTTTTACAGATTAAATTAAAACCCAGCATTTGAGCTGGGTTTTTTGTTTAAAATGGTACAATTTTTGATGCTTTAAAAGAAAGCCCCAAGCATCATGAAAACAAAAAAAATCCCAAAGTAGATTTACAAAAAAACAGCAGTCTATACTTTGTAATAGGTCTATCATTAATTTTATTTTTCTCCCGGCAAGCCATAGAATGGAAGACTTACAAAAAAACCTTCGATTATGAAATGCTAGATGTAAATGAAGATGACGAAATTCCA
>Ga0255763_1002290_pt1 | contig 18510 bp, 14 predicted proteins | sample 041ome_2_FD_179963 | JGI IMG/M metagenome (GOLD analysis project Ga0255763, IMG submission 179963) | Coastal salt marsh microbial communities from the Groves Creek Marsh, Skidaway Island, Georgia - 041406US metaG (version 2) | ecosystem: Environmental > Aquatic > Marine > Intertidal zone > Salt...
TCGTATTTTCTTAAAACTTTTTGTTTAGGATTAAACTTAATATTCTTTAAGTTTTCCTTCATAGTTTTTCCTGTAACCGTCATACAATCACCATGAATAAAACCACCATCGTATAAAGTTTTAAGTAACATTGGAACACCGCCCGCTAACCACATATCTTTTGCAACATATTTTCCACCTGGTTTTAAATCAGCGAGGTAAGGAGTTTTTTTAAAAATCTTAGCAACATCCATTAAATCAAATTTAATTCCAGCTTCATTAGCAATAGCTGGTAAATGCAAAGCAGCATTTGTTGATCCACCCGTGGCAGCAACTATTGTTGCAGCATTTTCTAAAGCTTTTTTAGTTACTATATCTCTAGGTTTAATTTTTTTGGCTAAAAGGTTCATAACCGTTTTACCACTCTCTTTTGCGTACTTATCTCTTTCTTCATAAGGAGCAGGAGTTCCAGCTGAATAAGGAAGTGCTAATCCTATTGCCTCAGATACACACGCCATTGTGTTTGCTGTAAATTGACCTCCACAAGCACCAGCACTAGGACAAGCAACTAATTCTAATTTTCTAAGTTCAGCTGCTGACATTTGACCTGAAGAATGTTTTCCTACTGCTTCAAATACATCAACTACAGTTACGTCTTTCCCTTTATATCTACCTGGAAGAATTGATCCTCCATAAATAAACACACTTGGAACATTTAATCTAACCATAGACATCATTAAAGCAGGTAAAGATTTATCACAGCCAGCAATACCAACTAATGCATCATAACAATGACCTCTAACTGTTAGTTCTGCAGAGTCTGCAATTACTTCTCTAGAAATTAAAGAAGACTTCATTCCTTCATGACCCATTGCAATACCATCAGTAACAGTGATGGTGCAAAATTCTCTAGGGGTTCCACCATTAGCTCTTACACCTTTTTTAACAGATTGAGCTTGTCTCATTAGGGCAATATTACAAGGTGCAGCTTCATTCCAAGTCGAGACAACACCTACGAAGGGTTTTGATACATCTTTTTCAGTTTCACCCATTGCGTAATAAAATGATCTGTGAGGAGCTCTATCTGCACCTAATGATGTATGTCTGCTTGGAAGTTTCTTTTTATTAAATTTTGCCATTATATACCCTTTATTGTTACTGATATTTTATCAATATCGTTCTTTAAATTATTATAATTAGTTTTTTCCTGTTCAACAATCTCTTTTGGTGCTCTATCTACAAAACTTTTATTTTCTAACCTTTGAGATATTTTGTTCATTTCTTCTTGAATTCTATTTTGTTTGTTAGTTAAATTTTCTTTAATTAGTTTTAAATCAACATCTTTATCAAAATAAATTTTAAACAAGTCCCCTGAGACAACCATAGTTGCCGCTGGTTTATCCAGGTCGTCATTTAAAATATTATTTATTCTTCCTAATTTTTTAAGAATGATTTCATTACTATTAATAAAACTTTTTTGATTATCATTTATGTTATTTATAGACATATCTATAAATGAACCTGGGCTTACATTTAGTTCATTCTTAAAAGATCTAATTTCAGAAATAATGCTTATAATGTTTTCAACTTGATCTGTACTAGAGTCTTTATTAATTTCACCTGTAGGCCAATTAGCATACATTAAAAAATCATTACCAGATTTATCAAATTTATTTTTAAGCCAAATTTCTTCAGTAACAAAAGGTATAAATGGGTGTAATAAGATCAATATTTGTTTGAATACGTAACTTGATACTTTTCTAACCTCAGATTTCGCTTCTTCATTATCTGAAAATAATATTGTCTTTGATAGCTCCAAATACCAGTCACAATATGAATGCCACGCAAACTGGTAAGCATTTTTTGCAGCCTCATCAAATCTATAATCATTTAAATTTTTTTCAATTTTAGACTTTGCTTCAATTAATTCTGCATAAATCCATTTATTAATATTAACTGATAAATTTGGAACTTTATCAATATCTGAGAAATCACATTCATTGGTGATTAAAAAGTTATTAGCATTCCAAAGTTTATTTAAAAAATTTCTGTATCCTTTAACCCTGTCTTCAGAAAGTTTTACATCTGTTCCAGGAGATGCCATTGAAAGAAGAGTAAATCTTAATGCGTCAGCACTATATTTCTCAATTAAATCTAGTGGATCAATAACATTACCTTTAGATTTTGACATTTTTTGTCCCTTTTCATCTCTTACTAAGGCATGAACATAAATATCTTTGAATGGTTCTTTATTTAAAAATTCGGTTCCAAACATAATCATTCTAGCAACCCAGAAAAATATAATATCAAAGCCAGTTACTAAAACAGAAGTTGGATAAAACTTTTCAACGTAATCTTTATTGTCAGGCCAACCTAATGTTGCAAATGGCCAAAGACCAGAGGAGAACCATGTATCCAATACATCTGGATCACGAATTAATTCTTCATCATTACCATAATGTATTTTAGCCAATTTTTTTGCTTCTTCTTCACTATAAGCCACAAAGATCTTATTATCAGGTCCATACCAAGCAGGTATCTGATGTCCCCACCAAAGTTGTCTGGATATACACCAAGGCTCAATATTGTTCATCCATTGAAAATAAGTTTTGGACCAATTTTCAGGAAAGAAATTTGTTTTTTTTGAATTAACAACTTCTTTAGCTTTTACCGATAATTTTCCTGCATCCGCAAACCATTGTTCAGTTAAAAATGGCTCAATAATTGAATTAGATCTATCTCCATAAGGAACTTTATTTTTAATGTTTTCTTCCTTAACAAAAAATTCTTTTTCCTTAAGTTCTTTTAAAATCCTCTTTCTTGCTTCAAATCTATCAAGACCAATATAATCTTTAGGTGCATTTTCATTAATTTTGCCAGCTTCAGTAAATATATTGATAATCTCAAGACTATTTCTTTGTCCAACATCATAGTCATTAAAATCATGTGCTGGAGTAATCTTCAGAGCTCCAGTTCCTTGTTCAGGATCCGCATAATCATCTTCAATAATATTAATCTTTCTTCCAACAATTGGTATTGTAACTGTTTTACCAACAAAAGAAGTAAACCTTTCATCTTTTGGATTAACAGCAATAGCTGTATCTCCTAACATCGTTTCAGGTCTTGTTGTTGCAATGGTGATAAAATCATCCGTTTCATCAATAGGATATTTAATATAATAAATTTTGGAATTTACTTCTCTTTGGTCAACTTCAAGATCAGAAATTGCAGTTTTTAAAACAGTGTCCCAGTTAACTAATTTTTTATCTTTATAAATTAAACCTTTATTATAAAGATCTACAAAAACTTTAATTACTGATTTTGATAGATTTTCATCCATTGTAAAGGCATTACGAGACCAATCACAAGAACATCCTAATTTTTTTAATTGATTGATAATAATGTCTCCATACTGCTCTTTCCATTCCCACACTTTTTCGATAAATTTTTCTCTACCAATTTCATTTTTGTCAATTTTTTCTGATGTAAGTTTTCTCTCAACTAAAGCTTGAGTGGCTATACCAGCATGATCAGTTCCAGGTTGCCACAAAGTTTCATAATTGTTCATACGGTGATATCGAACTAATAAATCTTGAATTGAATTATTTAGAGCATGACCCATATGGAGGCTACCAGTTACATTGGGTGGTGGAATTACAATTGAAAATTTTTTGGAATTTTCTCTTGGTTTAAAAAGTTCATTTTTTTCCCAATAAGAATAGATCTTATCTTCAACATCAGAATGTATATATTTATCGCTACTCATGGTGTGTAAAGTTTATAATTTAATAATCTAAATTAACAATAATGAATTTAGATCGTTATTTAATAGACTAATGAGAAATATTTAATATAAAAAGGCTTCTGATGCTATTAGCTAAACAAGATGGCAACGTGGCGGAATGGTTACGCAGAGGATTGCAAATCCTTGTATCCCGGTTCGATTCCGGGCGTTGCCTCCAAAAAAAAATCTTGTTTTAGTTTTAAAAAAAAGTAAGTTGAATTTTTTACATTCCTCGGTAGCTCAGTTGGTAGAGCAGTTGACTGTTAATCAATTGGTCGCAGGTTCGAGTCCTGCCCGAGGAGCCAAAAAAAAACTTCCTAAATAAAATTTTGAAATTATTTGCTGCTTTGAAATTATATAAAATTTATTAAATTTAATTTTGGGGTCTTATATTAAATAAATTTATACTGCTTTAGAGATAACTGTTCCTGAAATTTGTAAAGATTTGTTAAATTTTAATTTTTGGTCAGAACTAAGTTCAGAATATATCTTTGTTAAAAAATTATAATTAACATTCATGTGACCTTCTTGTGATTTTTCTAAATTAATTAAATATTCTGAAAAATCTTCAAAGAAATAATTAATCGGCACCTTTAAATAGTTAGACAATTGAAGTAATCTAATTGAACTAACTCCATTAGTGCCTTTTTCGTATTTTTGAATTTGTTGAAATGTAACGTTTATTGCTTTTGCGACTTTAGTTTGAGTTAAACCCAAAGCTAATCTTCTTAGCTTAAGCTTATTGCCTAAGTGTTTGTTGAAATTATCTTCCATTAAGACCCCTCTTAATTAAATTTTAAAAACTCATTGAACAAATTTATTCAGGTTCGTGCAACAGATAAATTTTTTATTTTATTAAGAAAGATTAATATTTAAGAAAGCTGTCAAGCTTTAGATTTAAAAAAAAATACTAAAATTTTGATAAAAAAATCAAACTAAAACTAAAATTTTAGATAAAAAACTAAAAAAAATTATAGAATTTGGCTTAAAAATAGCTTGGTTCTGTCGCTCTTAGGGTTAGCAAAGAATTCTTTGGTATCTGCTTTCTCTACAATTTTTCCTTCATCCATAAATATCATACTATCTGCAACTTCTTTAGCAAAACCCATCTCATGAGTAACAACTATCATTGTCATACCTTCTTTTGCCAAGTCAACCATTACATCAAGTACTTCTTTAATCATTTCTGGATCTAATGCTGAAGTTGGTTCATCAAATAACATTATTTTAGGTTCCATACATAAGGCTCTAGCAATTGCTACCCTTTGCTGTTGTCCCCCTGAAAGCTGACCAGGAAATTTTTGAGCTTGATCTAATATTTGAACTCTTTCTAAATGCTTAAGAGCTAATTCTTCCGCTTCTTTCTTTGGCATTTTTTTTACCCAAATAGGAGCTAGAGTGCAATTATCGACAATTGATAAATGTGGAAATAAATTAAACTGTTGGAACACCATTCCGACTTCTGCTCTAACTTGTTCTATATTTTTAGTATCTTCTGAAATTTCGGTACCATCAACAATGATGTTTCCTTCTTGATGTTCTTCTAATCTATTAATACATCTAATTAATGTAGATTTACCAGATCCAGATGGGCCACAAACAACTATTTTTTCTTTAGTTTTAACTTCTAGATTAATATCTTTAAGAACTTGAAAGTCACCATACCACTTGTTTACATCTTTAATTTGAATAATTGAATCTGACATAATTTATCTATCTGTTTTAAATTTTAATTCTAATTTTTGACTATATTTACTCATACTGTAGCAAATAATCCAGAATATTATTCCAGCAAATACATATCCTTCCATAGAAAAACCAAGCCATTTAGGATTTGTTTTTGCTAAATTTAACATTCCAACTAACTCCAATAATCCTACTACAAAAATTAAAGGAGTATCTTTTACTAAAGCTAAAAAAGTATTCGCAATTCCTGGAATAACTAGTTTTAAAGCTTGAGGTAAAATAACTAATAGATGCAATCTCCAATATCCCATCCCTAATGATTTTGCAGCATCATACTGTCCTCTAGGTAAAGCTTGAAGACCACCTCTAATTACTTCAGCAGTATAAGCTGCTTCAAACAGTGTTATTGCTACGATAACTCTAATCAATTTATCAACGTAAGTACCATCTGGTAAAAACATAGGAAACATTACAGCTGACATAAATAATACAGTAATTAATGGCACCCCTCTCCAAAATTCAATAAATGATAAAGATGAATATTTAATTACACTTAATTCAGATCTTCTTCCAAGTGCTAGCATCATTCCTATTGGGAAACAGAAAATAAGTGAAAAGAATGAAACTATAAATGTTAGAGAAAGTCCTCCCCAAGCACCAGTTTCAACCCACTCTAAACCAAACTCTCCACCAGAAATTAAATAGTAAATTAACAAAAATGAAATTATTGGTAAAAAAATAACATAATAGAAAGTTAAGTATTTTTTATACTTTAATGGAAAAAAATAACCCAGTCCCATTAATCCTAGAACAATTATAAATGTAGCATTAACTCTCCATTGCTCAGCATTTGGATACATTCCATAAATAAATCTATTAAACCATACTTTAATATATACCCAGCAAGCTCCACCACCTGTGCAGGCTTCTTTATTTTCACCAACAAAATTTGCGTCTAAAATAAACCAATTAAGTAATGGTGCTACACCAAAAATTATTAATATAATAATGCTCATACTTAAAGCAGCATTAAAATTATTGGTATTTATATTCTTATTAAGTTCATCTAAAAATTTTATTCCAGAAAATTCTATTCTAATTAAATGAAGACCAATCATTCCAAAAATTAACGGTGTAAAAAAACTTATAAATCCTGGTAAAAATCCAGTAATATTTTTTTCGTAGAAATTATTTAAACAAAAATCAATTATTCCCAAACTAAAAAATAAAGCTCCAGCAACTAAGAATAAATTTAGATTGTCTTTATTGGGTTTTAAAAAATTTACACTAGTCATTATTATTTTTCCTGTATCGCAATTCTCTTATTGTACCAGTTCATAAATGCTGAAATAGCTAAACTAATAGTTAAATAAGTTGCCATTGTAATTGCAACAATTTCTATTGCTCTTCCAGTCTGCATCATTGCTGTACCTGCAAAAACTAAAACCAAATCAGGATAAGCGATTGCCGCAGCTAAAGATGAATTTTTAGTTAAGTTTAAATATTGGTTAGTTGTTGGTGGAATAATAATTCTTAATGCTTGTGGCATTATAATCAATTTTAAAACTTGGCTTGGTGTTAAGCCAATTGATGCTGCTGCCTCTTTTTGACCTTTGCCTACACCTTGAATACCTGCTCTAACGTTTTCTGCGATAAAAGTTGCTGTGTAAAGTGTAAGGGCTAAAGTTAAGGCTATTAATTCAGGCGGTATTCCTAGTCCACCCTCATAAGTAAAAGAAGTTTTAGCTAATTGTTTTAGTTCAGGAAAACTCCAAGATAAATCAACTCCTCCAACAATAAATGTTAAAGCTGGTAAAATAATAAATATTCCTAAAGAAATTAAAAATTTTGGATATTGTTTACCTTCTTCTTCTTGTTTTCTTTTTGCAAATTTATTGAAAAAGTAAATAACTATTAAAGCAATGATTAGAGCAATAAAAAATACATCAAAATTATTCCAAACAGGAGCAATAGTGTATAGACCTTTAATAGTCATATAAGATGAACCAAATATCAATGGAGCATCCTCTGGCATTGGTAAAGCTCTTAAAGCTGCAAAATACCAAAAAAATATTTGTAATAATAATGGAACATTTCTAAAAAATTCTACATAAAAGCTTGCTGTTTTATTGATTAAATAATTTGGTGATAACCTTGCTACTCCAATTATTACTCCTAGAATCGTACACAAAATAATACCGATGAAAGATACAAGTAAAGTATTCAATAATCCGACTAAGTAAGCACGTGCGTAAGATCTTGACCCATCGTAATCAATTAAAGAAAATTGAATATCGAAAGATGCTTCTTGAGATAAAAAACCAAAACCAAACTCAATACCTCTGTTGTCCATGTTTACTTGGGCATTCATTGTAAAGAAGCCAAATACCAAAACTATAAAAAGTAATGTAAGGAATTGGGGAAGTATTTTTTTAAATTTCATTTAGTGAGATACTATAAAAAAAGGGCTAGATAAATCTAGCCCTTTTTATCAATTTATAACTATTAATTATCTTGATGGTGGAACGTATAAAATACCACCTTTAGTCCATAATTCATTTGGACCTCTGTCTGGTAAGATACCAGTGTCAGCTATATTTCTCTTATAACTTTCACCATAGTTTCCAACTTGTTTGATAATTCTTAAGTTCCACTCGTTATCTAAACCGAATGCAGCACCCATTTCACCTTCAGCACCAACTAATCTTTTGATTTGTGGGTTTTCTGAAGTTTTCATCATGTCAGCATTTGCAGAAGTAACTCCGTACTCCTCAGCTTCGATCATAGTATTTAAAGACCATCTTACGATATCTTCCCATACTGAATCACCTTGTCTAACAACAGGGCCTAATGGCTCTTTTGAAATAGTTTCAGGTAATACGATGTGATCATCAGGGTTAGTCATTTTAGTTCTTTGAGCAGCTAAACCAGATTTGTCAGTAGTGTAAGTATCACATCTACCAGCATCATAAGCAGCTACAACCTCATCAGCTTTTTCAAAAGCAACTGGAGTATAAGAAATTCCTTTAGAGTTAAAGAAGTCTCTCATGTTTAACTCAGTTGTTGTACCAATGTTAGTACAAGCTGAGATTCCATTTTTGAATTGGCTTGTTGAAGTAATTCCAGAGTCTTTTCTAACCATGAAACCTTGACCGTCGTAGAAGTTTACTCCAACGAAAGTTAGTCCAATGTCAGCATCTCTAGAAAGAGTCCAAGTTGTGTTTCTAGATAAGATATCAATCTCACCAGAAGTTAAAGCTGTAAATCTTTCTTTAGCACTTAATGGTGTAAACTTAACTTTGTTTGCATCACCTAGTACTGCAGCAGCTACCGCTCTACATACATCAACGTCAACACCAGTCCAATTTCCTGCAGCGTCAGCATTAGAAAATCCTGGTAGACCTTGAGATACTCCACATCTTACAAAACCCTTCTTCTGAGTGTTTTTAAGTGTTTTAGATTTTTTAGCAGCCATAGTCTCTGTTGTAAAAGTAAACAACACAGCAACCATTGCCACTAAAGAAGTTAATTGTTTTACGTATTTAAACATTATTCTTCCTTTTAGTTATTTTTATTTGTTAACAAATAATTCAAAAAAATTTGAATTAGACAGAGTTTCTATCATTATATAAAACTGATCAAAGGAAAATTAAGTATATTAGAGTTGTTCTAACTATATGTAGTATGGATAGATTATTTATAAATATATATTGATGATGGTGCGCCCTGCACGACTCGAACGTGCGACCCTCGGTTTAGAAAACCGATGCTCTATCCAGCTGAGCTAAGGGCGCAAATAATTATTTTATCAACTTATATAATACTAAATTAATATTTAAAAAGAAATTTTTTAGCTATTAAAAGCAGAGATAAAAGCTCAACTCTTCCAATAATCATAAAGAAAATTAAAAAAGTTTTGGTCAAAAAATGCAGATCATTAAAGTTAAAATCATTTAAACCATAGGCAGAAGAATTTACCGTATTCATTAAAGTTAAAATAGCTAATTTGAATGAACTTTCAAAAGAAATGCTGCTCAAACTTAATAGAGAAGTTAAAACAAATAAAGAAATTATAAAAATTAAAATTGTCAAAAAATATTTATTAATTTCTTTAAAATCAAAATTGATATTAGAAAATGTTAATTTGTTCATAAAAACATTTTTAGGTCGACTAAAAGATAGTATTTGATTTAAAGAATATTTAGTTAATGAATAGATTTTTAAAAATCTTAAACCAGAACTGGTTGAAAAAAAAGAACCTCCAATAATTACTAAAATCAAATAAATAAAAGTTAAATTTGATTGATCAAATTCTAAAGAAATTCCTATATTAGAAATACTGCTAACTAAAGATAAAAAACTATAAGTAAAATTATTATCGAAACTAAAAAAAGTAAAAAAAATTGTGACCGTAAATAAAAAATATAAAAGTAAATGAATGTCTTCATAAAAAAAGTTTAAGTTTTTATTTCTTAAAAAAATTAAATTATAAATAAAGAAAATACTAAAGAAAGAAACCAACATTAATAATGAAAAAATTACTATTTGTGTTTGATTTATTAAAATAGATGAAAGATTATTTGAGGGTAAAAAACCACCTGATGAAATTACAGTCATTGATAAATTTAAAGAATTAAAAGATCTTATTTCAAAAATATTTAGAATAATAAAAATAGAAATTGTTATAACTGTATATAAAACAAATATTTTAATGGTTTGTTTTAATGTTTCTGAACTATTAAAAGATATAAAATTTGTTAAGGATTTTTTTAAACTATCATCATAAATATCAATCAAAAAAATTATAGAAAATAAAAAATACAAACCACCAATCCATTGTATTGAAGATCTCCATAATATCAAACCTTGATCAATATGTTTTATGTTATCAAAAATAGTAAAACCTGTTGATGTAAATCCTGAAACAGTTTCAAAAATAGAATTTAAAAAAGTTAAATTATAAATACTAAAATAAAATGGTAATGACAAAACCAAAGGCAACAAAATATAGCCCAAAAAAACAGTTAATATTTTTTCAAAAATAGTTGGTTTTTTTGCAATCTCTTTTAATCCATAGAAAAGTAGTCCAATAACTAATGATGAAAATAAACTATAATAATACGTGTTGAGATTTAAATATAAATTAAAATAGTATGAGTAGATGATATTTAAAAAAGAAAAAATCGATACTAATATAAAAAAGAAACTTAGATATTTTACTCTGAAAAGAGACATCAATATTTATATAGAGCTTATTCTAAATATGTTTTCTACCACTGAAATTGAGTCTTTTTTGGCTAAAAAAACAACTCTATCATCTTTTTGAAAGACAAAATTTGATCTAGGAATTATCACTTTATCATCTCTTAAGACTGCCCCTATTCTTATTTCTTCTGGCAAGTTTGAATTTTTCAACTCTTTATTTATTAATTCTGATGTCTCAATAATTTCAGCTTCAATTACCTCATACTCACCATTTAAAATTGTATAAGCCGTCTCAATAGTTCCTTTATGAATATGTTTTAAAATACTAGAAACTGTATTCATTCTTGGATCAATTAAATCATCAATTTTTAGTGAATTTTGAAGCAATGAATAGTTTGGTTTATTGATTAAAGCCATAGTTCTTTTATCATCAATTTTTTTTTCATCTTTTGCAAATTTTTCTACAAGCACACTTACCATTAAATTATCCTCATCATCATTTGTTAGTGCCAAAACCGTTTCTGCTTCTTCTAAATTTGCTTCAATTAAAACTTCTTCGTCAAGGGCATCGCCGTTAATGATAATTGTGTTATTTAATTCATTAGCTAGAAATTCTGATCTATCTTTATCTTTTTCAATTATTTTAACTCTTGCAGCATCTAAACTTTCTTCAAGATTCTTTGCAAGATTAAAACCAATATTACCCCCACCAACAATTAATATTTTTTTAGAAACTTTTTCATTGTGTCCAAACGCTTCTAGTGTTTGAGACATTTGAGAGGAATTTATAATTACATAAATCTTATCATCTTTTAAAATTTCATCATTTTTTTTAGGAATTAAAAATTTTTCTCCTCTGATTACTCCAATAATATTTGCATCAAGATTTGGATGTTTTTTTGTTAATTCATTAAGCTTAATATTAATTAAATTACAATTATCATTAATCAAAATTTCCAATAATCTAATTTTATTATCAGCGAAAGGAACACTATCTAGTGCACCTGGTGCCTCTAGCTTTCTTTGTATGGATTTTGCTATTTCTAATTCTGGTGAAATAATTACATCAATGGGTAAATTTTCTTTATTATAAACAGTTGTGAATTTTGGATTTAAATAATCTTGAGATCTTATTCTTGCAATTTTTTTTGGTATGTTAAAGATAGAAAATGCAATTTGGCAAATTACCATATTAATTTCATCATTACGAGTAACCGCTATGATCATGTCTGCTTCAGAAGCATTCGCTTTTTCTAATATTGATGGATACGTAGCTTTACCAACTATAGCTTTTACATCTAAAGCCTCGTCAATTTTTTGGATATCTTCACTAGATTGGTCAATAACGGTAATCGAATGGCCTTGCTCACTTAGCTGTTTCGCAATAGTAAAGCCTACTCTTCCAGCACCACAGATGATTATATTCATTTTAATTAAATTCTTTTATTCCTAGGCCTTTTAATTTTCTATGTAAGGCGCTTCTTTCCATTCCAACAAAATTCGCAGTTTTTGAAATATTGCCATTAAATTTTTTAAGTTGAATAGTTAAATACTCTTTTTCAAACTTTTCTCTAGCCTCTTTTAATGGCACAGATAGGCTATTTTCTGCAATTTGATCATCAAAATTATCATTTTTTAATGACTCTTTGATTATATTTGAAATTTTATCTTTTGTATCAGGTTGCAATATTGCAATTCTTTCAATTAAATTTCTTAATTCTCTGACATTACCCTTCCAACTATGATTTAGAATATAGCTGTTGTTTTCATCAATTTCTAATTCTTTAATATTATAGTTTTCTGAGATTTTTTTTGAAAAATATTTGATTAATAATGGAATATCTGAAATTCTTTGACTTAAAGGTTCAATGTTAATTTCAAATACATTAATTCTGTGAAATAAATCTTCTCTAAAGTTTCCTATTTGAATTTCTTTTTTAAGATCTTTGCTAGAGGAGCAAATTAATCTGACATCTACACTCACATCACTATTTCCATTAACTCTTTTAAATTTTTGATCAGTTAGTACTCTTAAGATTTTTGATTGAATATCAAGTGGTATTTCTGAAATTTGATCTATAAGTAAAGTTCCCTTGTTTGCCTTTTCAAGAGCACCATATGATATCGATCCATTTTCTTTTTCCTCACCAAACAGTTCAAGTTCATACTTGTTTGAATCCAGTAACGCACCATTTAAAACAATAAATGGATTTTTATTCCTCGAAGAGTTTTTATGTATTTTTCTAGCAACCAACTCTTTACCTGATCCTGATGGGCCATAAATAAAAACTCGACTCTCAGTTAAAGAGATTTTTTTTATTTGATCTAAAATGTTAATCGTATTTTTACTATCGCCTATTAATTCATAAGATGAAAATAACTTATTTTCATATTCTTTATTTTGTGTTTTGAGATTAAAATTTTCAACAGCACGACTAACAAAGTTTAATAATCTTTCTTGATCGAACGGTTTTTCAATAAATTCAAAAGCACCATAATGTAAAGATTTTATTGCCATCTCAATATTTGCATGACCAGAAATTATTATAACTGGAACATCTTTATTCTTAGTTTTGATATGAGACAAAAGTTCAATCCCATCGTTATCACCTTTATCTAATTTAACATCTAATATAGCAACATCAGGTAATTTTTTGTCTATTTCAGCAAGAGCTTGGTTGTAGTTAGCAGCAATTCTAGTTTTGTAACCAGCATCTTGGATTAATTCATTAATGATATTTCTAATATCAGAATTATCGTCAACTATTAAAATTTCAGCACTCATTATTTTGAAAATATAATCTTAATTATTGCTCCGTCTGCTTTTGATATAAAATCAATATTACCGTTATGATCATTAATTATTTTATTTACAATAGATAAACCCAGACCCGTTCCGTTTTTTTTTGTTGTAAAGTATGGATTTAAAATTTCTTTAATATTGTTGTTCAAGTTTTTAAAACCTATTCCATTATCATTGATAACTAGACTTATATGACTATCAAAATCGTTAAGTTCAATAGTAATATTTTTGTCAAAATCGCTTACTTTTTCAGTTTTTTGTTGAATACTCTCAATTGAATTTTTAATTAAGTTTAGAAAAACTCTGCTTAATTGTTCTTTATCTCCATCAAAAAATAGTTGCTGATTATTATGAATAAAATCAATTTTAATAGTTTGATCTAATTCTTGAAGCAGCTTGATATTATCTTTTATTAACATAATCAGATCATTTTTTTGAAATACAGGTTTTGGCATTCTTGCAAAATCTGAAAATTCATTAACTAATTTTTCTATTTGTTTAATCTGATTGTTGATAATCTTTAAATTTTCATTAAAATTTTCTTTATTTTTTTCATCAAGTTCATTTGAATATTTAGTTTTTAATCTATCAATAGTTAATTGTATTGGTGTTAGTGGATTTTTAATTTCATGTGCAAGTTTTCTTGCCAGGCTTCCCCATGCCTCATGTCTTTCACTAATAATTAATTTTTCTTGTTGGTCTTTTAATCTATCGATCATTTGATTAAAATTTTTATTTAATATTTCTAAATCTTTATCAGTTTTTACTTCAGGAACTTTTATATCTAAATTTCCTTCACCAATTGAAGTAGAGGCTAAAATTAAGTTATTAATAGATCTAAAAAACCTGGAAGAAAATCTAATCGCTATTGATATAGATATGAACAGTAAAAGTGAAACAACAATTATATAAATTATTGCAAAGGAAATCTTTATACCTGTGCTTTTTTCCTCAACTGTATAATAAAAATTAATTGCTTCTTCAGACTCAGTCAAATATCTAGAGATATCTTTATCAAGATAATTGACCACATAAATAAATCTATCTTTAAAATTTTGTAAACGCATAATAGCTGCCGATCTATTTTCAAAAGCATTTATAATTTTTAAAGGACGATCATCATCTAATACAAGATTTAGAGCCTCGTCTACTGGTGGTATATAGGGTTCATTATCTCCCAATGTTGAGAATAATAGTTTTTTTTCTAAATCAATTATATGTATTTCATCAACACCTCTAATTAATTTTTGCGTTTTCAAAAACCTGGAATATTCTCTTTCATTATCATTTAAAAATTTTTTACTTTTATTCACATCAAAAGCAATAAGAACTATTTCTGATTGAATTTTATTTCTTACTTCATCAACATAGTTTCTAGCTAATTCATATGAGTTATTAACTACAGTGGTTACTTTTTTGTCAAAATATTTTTCAAGAGCAAATGAAAAAAGAAATAACGAAAAGATTGATATCAGCAATGAAGGAATAAAAGTAAATAATGCAAAATATGTTATGTATTTTTTATTTGATTTTAATCCATCTTTATCAATATCATTTTTAATTGCTTTCTTAATTTCTAAAAAAATAAAAATAAAAAGAAGAAGGAGTAAAACTATATTTAGAATTAATAAGTACTGTAAATTTTGGCTTGAAAGCTCTAGAGGACTTTTGTCAATAAAAGTTAAAAAAGTTAAGAAACCTACTGATAATGTGATAATAAATAGGAATATTAAATATATGTTTTTTTTGATAAAATCGTACATTCTTAAATAAAAATCACCTTAAATGATGAACAATTATTTTATAATACTTGCCTCGGGACAAAGCAAAAGATTTAATTCAAATACCCCAAAACAATTTATTAAGTATAAAAATAAAGCTCTTTTTGAACATTCTTTGGATAAAGCAATTAAATCAAATCTATTTAAAAAGATTATTCTTGTTGTTAATGATAAAAAACAAATTAAAAAAAGTTATCCTAAAAATGTTTTGATTATTAAAGGTGGTAAAGAAAGATCAGACTCTTCTTTAATTGCTTTAAAATATATTAAAAAATTTAATCCAGATAATGTTTTAATTCATGATGCAGCAAGACCAAATTTTACTATTGGTCTTTTAAAAAAATTAATTAACTCACTTAAAAAAAATAAAGCAGCAATTCCTGTTGTTTCATCAAAAGACTCGATTAAATATAAAGTTAAAAAACAATTGTACAATTTAAATAGAAGCAATTCATATTTAACCCAAACACCACAAGCTTTTAAATTTAAAGAAATTTATGATTTATCCATCAGACAAAAAAGTAAGATTCAAGATGAAGCAACTTTATTTATTGATAACAACTTAAAAATAAGATTTATACCAGGTGAAACTTTAAACAATAAAATTACCTTTAAAGAAGATGTTCAAAATACTAAAACTTATTTTGGCATAGGGTTTGATATTCATAGATTAATTAAAAATAAAAGGCTTTATCTAGGTGGTATCAAAATACCTTTTCATTCTGGTTTAAAGGGTCATTCAGATGGAGATGTAATTTTACATTCTATTATAGACTCTTTATTAGGTGCCATGAGAAAAAAAGATATAGGCACTTTTTTTCCAGATAATAAGAAAAGATACAAAAACATCAGATCTCCAAAAATGTTAAAACCTGTTGTTGATATTTTAAATAAAAATAATTTCTACATTAATAACTTAGATATTAACTTGATTTGCGAAAAACCTAAAGTTTCAAAATATAGGATTAAAATAATAAATTCTTTATCAAATTTATTAAATTTAGATAAAAATTTAATAAATCTAAAAGGTAAAACAGTTGAAAAATTAGGATTAATTGGAAAGGAAAAAGCTATAGCTTGTGAGGTTATTTGCTCAATATCACAATGAAAAAAATTAACGTCTTAATATCAACTTTTTTTGGATATGGTTATTTAACTAAAATACCAGGAACAGTTACATCGCTTGTTACAGCTATATTTATTTACATTGCCTACGAACATCTTGGATACACTGATCTTAAATTTTCAATATTTTTTTTTATTCTTTTATTTTTTTATTCTTTTTATGCGGTTAAAGATGCTGAAAGCGAATTTAAAAATAAAGACCCAAGACAAATAGTTATTGATGAAGTTTTGGGCCAAGCTATGCCCTTAATTCTTTTATTGTATTTAAGCCAAACTAATCAATTAAGTTTACAAATTGAAATTTATTATGTGTTATCTTTTATTTTCTTTAGATTTTTTGATATTTTAAAGCCTTTTCCAGTTAGTTATTTTGATAAAAATTTCAAAAATTACTTTGGGATAATCATGGATGATATAATGGCTGGATTGTATTCAATGATAGCAATTTACTTAATAAGTCTTAAATTCTAATGACTATTAAATTACTTCATAAAAAATTAATTCAAAAAAAATTAACCATATCAGTAGCTGAGTCTTGCACTGGTGGATTATTAGCTCATAATTTAACAAAATTAGCTAACTCATCAAAGTATTTTCAAATAGGTTTAACTACATACTCTAATGAAGCAAAAATAAAGATCTTAAAAGTAAATAAAAATATAATTAAAAAATATGGAGCTGTAAGTAAAGAATGCTGCGAATCTATGGTCCAGAACTTATCTAAAATTTCAAAAAGTAAAATTAATGTGTCCATAACTGGCATAGCAGGACCAGGAGGTGCTTCAAAATACAAACCAGTTGGATTAGTCTATATCGGAATTAAAATGGGTAAATATTTATTAATTTTAGAAAATAAATTTAAATCAAAAAATCGAAACTCTATTCAAAAATCAACTGTTCAAAAAGTAATTAAGATAATTTTAAATTTGATTTAATTAATTATCTATGGGCTTATAAAGATCTTCTGCTCTTCTTTGAAAAGCATCTGCTATTTTATTTAAACCAAATTCAAACGATTTAGACATTAAAACATTTAAAAATTTATTTTCAATTTCAAAATCAATATCAAAAAAAATCTCCGTACCACCTTCTGTTTCAACAAATTTCCAATTATTTTCCAAATGATTTAATGGACCGCCTATATTGGTTACATTTATAATGCTGTTTTCTTTATCAAATTTTACATCACTTTTATAAGTATCTTTAAATGGTCCTTTACCAATTGTAAGATCGGCAATGATTAAAGTTTGACTACCTTCTTTATTCTTTTTGTAAACATGAGAATCTAAACAAAAAGGGACGAACTCTGGATATTTTTCAATATCCAAAACTAAATCAATTAACTGATCTTTTTTACATTCAATTAATCTCTTAACTGATGCTTGAGGCATTAATTATTTTTTATTCTATTTTGTTGAAGTTTAGCAAAATCTTCATCTGCGTGATAAGAGGATCTAGTTAAAGGTGATGATGATACTAACAAAAAACCTTTTGCTTTTGCTATTGTTCCTAAATCTTCAAATTCTTTTGGTGTGTAATATCTATCTAATGGATAGTGTTTTGTTGATGGTTGTAAATACTGTCCAATAGTTAAAAAATCTACATCTGCAGCTTTTAAATCATCCATTACTTGTAAAATTTCATCTCTACTTTCTCCTAATCCAACCATAATTCCAGATTTAGTAAAAATATTTTTGTTAATTTTTTTGGCATTTTTTAAAAGCTCTAATGATGAAAAATATCTTGAGCCAGGTCTAACTTTTAAATACAAACTTGGTACTGTTTCAATATTGTGATTAAATACATCTGGATTTGCATCTAACACTCTTTTATACGCATCACCTTTTCTTAAAAAGTCAGGAGTTAACACTTCAATTGTAGTATTTGGATTTTGTTTTCTTGTTTGATTTATAGTTTTATAAAAATGTTCAGACCCACCATCATCTAAATCATCTCTATCGACCGATGTTATGACAACATGTTTTAAATTTAATTTTTTAACAGCTTCTGCAATTTTAATAGGTTCAAGTTGATCTAACTTTACGGGCAAACCAGTTTTAACATCACAAAAAGCACATGCTCTCGTACAGGTATCACCCATTATCATGAATGTTGCATGTCTTTTACTCCAACATTCGGTAATGTTT
>Ga0255763_1002295_pt1 | contig 18487 bp, 18 predicted proteins | sample 041ome_2_FD_179963 | JGI IMG/M metagenome (GOLD analysis project Ga0255763, IMG submission 179963) | Coastal salt marsh microbial communities from the Groves Creek Marsh, Skidaway Island, Georgia - 041406US metaG (version 2) | ecosystem: Environmental > Aquatic > Marine > Intertidal zone > Salt...
TTTGCTAGAACATCTCTAACTTCATCGCAAATAATTCTGTAACTTGAAGATTCCTCTTTTAATCTTCTTCGCAGTGTGCTTTCACTCATATGAAGTTTGAAGGCAACTTCTTTTATGTCAGGAAAATCATCCCCAGCTTGAAGTAGTATTCTTCTCGTAGCAGCGGAGAAGTTTTCTACTTTGTTCAAATCTCGTAAAAGTCTTTCGCATTGTTCTTCATAAATAATATGAACTGCAGAGTTTGCAGCAACTAGTTTTTCTTTACTTAAATCAATTGGAACAGATATTTCATTATGTAGTTGATTAAATTTTACATTACACTTTAGTATCGATTCATAAAGCTCTTTTTTATCTATTCCCTCATGTTGAAAACTTATTGTAAATTTTAATTTATCGTTATTTAAAATAGTCTTAAGAAGGTAAATTGATTGAGATATTATTAGCTCAGTTAATAATTTTTTTTGCAGATTGCTTAAAACACTTAATGAAACTCTTAGAGTATATTGAGAGTTATGTGAGTCAGATAAAACATTAAAATTAATCCCAGTTCCTAGCAATAACTGATACCTATTAATTAATTTTATAGCTTCTGAAAGACTTGAACAGCTCATGAGCGCAAAACCAAAAGATCCAAAATAGGTTACATCTACTCTTTGACCTAGCTTTATCATTAAAGCTTCATCTTTAGTATAGTTATAGGCATAGTCAATGATTCTAGGTAAATCAATTTCTTGTATTGGTTTGTTTAAATCTATTTTTGCGTTCTTGATAATATCTTCAGTTGTGAAACCTGACTCTCTGGATATATCTAATAGTTTATCTACTAGGAGATTTAAGTTTCTATTTGATGAATTTAACATTTGTAAACATAATAATTAAAATATTGATGAATTAAAACATCTCTATTATGACTTAAAATATCTCTCTTATATATGACCATAATTGCTATTCTATGTTGCGATTTATGAGGAATAGATTATGACGATGATTAAAAGAGACCCTTCGTTTGAACTGAAGAAACACTTATCTTCAAACTGGGCTAACGATGATGCATTTTTAACTGCAGTTTTAAATGCTTTAAGTTTCTGTTTTCCAAAAGGTGAGAAGTTTTTTATGAATAGTGTTCGTGCATTCAAAGAAGACGTTAGACTAAAGGATATGTCAGAAGAGATTCGTATGTTCTGCATACAAGAGGCAACACATACAAGAGAGCACATCAAATACAACCAACTATTATGTGAGCTTAAGGGGTATGACTTAGAAAAGTTAGAAAGCATATTTGTAAAAAGTTTAGAAAAATCCTATACAGATAAAGTAGACAACAAAACACGATTAGCAATAACAACTGCAATAGAACATATCACAGCAACAATGGGTGCCAATATCTTAAAAGGTAAAATTCTTAAATCAGATAATCCAGTAGTAGATATGTGGAAGTGGCATAGTTTAGAAGAGGTTGAGCATAAATCAGTATCACACGATGTTTATCAAACAATCAATGGTTCAAATAAAGTTTTGAGGATTGTAATGAAATTGGCATTGATTGATTTAATTTTTGTAATTACAAGAATTGCAATCAAGATGTTAAAACATGACAAGCAATTTTGGAAATTATCTACATTCAAAAGCATGTTCAAATTCTTCTTTTCTAAAAAAGGAGCACTAAGAGTTAATTACGCAGACTATAAATCATTTTTTGATAAAGATTTTAACCCTGAAACACACGGAAGTGATTTGGACTTAACCCCATGGAAAGAAAGGTTTAGTACCAATCAATTTGTCTAAAAAGTATCTGTTTTTAAGCACTGTGTTAGGATAATTTAATGATAAAAAAGATTGGCGGAGTGGTATTAATATTAATACTCATTCTTGGTGGTTTTATTTTCTATGGTTTATTTATTCTTGACGTAGATAAAGAACAACAAGTCCAAACGTCATTAGATGATTCTTATTATCAGGTAGCTGATTTATTGGACACCGATTCTTTATCTATGCCTAATCCAAATAAAAATGCATATTTCGGTGATTTGCATATACATACTTCAAATTCATTTGATGCATACACATTTGGATCTTTAAGTAATCCTGACATGGCTTATAAATTTGCTCAAGGAGAGTCAATTCCTCATCCGACTGGTTATGATATACAGCTGAGAAGGCCGCTAGATTTTTATGCGGTAACTGACCATGGTTTTTTTCTAGGACTTCTACCAACCGCTGCAGACACTAACTCTTTGTTTTCCAAATATGAGTATACAAAGCCAGTCCATAATTTAAATGAATCTCGACCTGATGGGTTTTTAGAAGTTTTTAAAAGAGGTGGATTATTTACGGATTTTGCTAGAACAACCATCGAAGGCATCAGAAATGGCACAATTGATAATAACCTCATAGATAATGTGCAAAAAAGTGTTTGGCAAGAAACAATAAAAGCTGCTGATGATGCATACAAGCCTGGTATTTTTACAACCTTTGCAGGTTACGAATATACTTCATCTGAAGACTTATACAATAATTATCTTCATCGTAATGTGATATTTGAGGACACTAAAAATCTTCCTGATAAAATTTTTTCTAGACTTGATAGCATGAACCCCGAGCCATTATGGGAATGGATGAACGGTCTTAGAGAAAATGGTGTTGATAGTTTAGCTATTCCTCATAACTCAAATATTTCTGGCGGCTCTGCCTTTTCTAATAATGATTTTAATGGCGGACCAATTGATGATGCTTATGCATCTAATAGGTTGCTAAATGAACCATTAGTTGAAATAACTCAAGCCAAAGGAACCTCTGAAACTCATCCATTAATTTCAAAAAATGATGAATGGGCCTCATTTGAAACCGCTACACCACCCAGGTATCCATCAAATGAAATGAAAAATATTAAGGGTTCATACGTAAGAAATGCATATTTGAGAGGTCTTGCAATTGAAGAAAAAGGAATTGTTAATCCATATAAATTTGGTCTTATTGGTTCTAGCGATAGTCATGTAGCTGGTGGATCATATAATGAAGAAACACATTTTTCTAAAATCGGCATGGTAGATGGCACTCCTAAGCTGAGGGGTTCAGTACCTTTTAATAAAACTTTTGGTTATATCATGAGCAAGATTCCCGGTTCTGAATCAGAAGAAGTTTCTCGAGGAATGGCAAGTCTTATGAAATATGTTGATAATAATTATTATCTCAACGCAGGAGACCGAGTTATATATTTTGGTGCCTCTGGACTTGCAGGTGTTTGGGCTGAAGAGAATACAAGGGAGTCAATTTTTGCTGCTTTCAGAAAAAAAGAAACCTTTGCAACATCAGGTCCTAGAATCAAGGTGAGATTTTTTGGTGGCTATGATTTAGAGAATTATAGTCTTTCAGATGAAAATCTCATTAGAAAAGCTTATTCATTGAGCACACCTATGGGCGGTGATCTTATTACAGATAATCAAATCAGTCCAACATTTTTAATTTGGGCAGTTTCAGATCCACTTAGTAATAAATTACAAAGATCTCAAGTAGTTAAAGGATGGGTCGAAAACGGAGTCCATAATGAAAAGGTTTTTGATGTAGCATGTTCAGATGGTTTGAAGATTAATCCAATAACTCATCGTTGTCCAGACAATGGAGCAGAAGTTAATCTTAATGACTGTTCAACTACAGCAAACATAGGCGCATCAGAGCTTAAAACCTTCTGGAAAGATCCAGAATTTAATTCTGATATGAATGCTTTTTATTATGTTCGTGTTATAGAAAATCCATCATGCAGATGGTCAACTTGGGATGCTGTTAGAAACGGGGAGAAACCAAGATCTGATATTGATTCAGTTATTCAAGAAAGGGCTTGGTCCTCACCAATTTGGATTAAATCAAGTTAGTATGATTGTGCATTTGAGCATAATCAATCTACACTTATATTGATTGACTATAGATAGTTGAGTTGATTTAATTAATTTATATATATTTGGGGAGAAAATAATGAAATCAATGTTTATAAAGCTCTTAATAGCTATACCAGTAATCTATTTAGCTTTATTTGTTGGTTTATGGTCATCAGTAACTGATTCCAGGCCAATGCTTAGCTTGTTAGATCTGATGAGATCAGATAGCGCTACTGAAATTGTTGATTTTTCATCTGATGAGGAAAAATCGTCCAAGCCAAAACCAAAACCTAATAAAGATAGAAATCCCTATTATGGCGATCTTCACGTTCACACCAAGCATTCTTTTGATGCCTATATATTTGGTGTCACAGCAACACCTAACGATGCATATAGGTACGCTAAAGGAGAGGGAATTATGCATCCCATGGGATATGAGATGAAATTACAAGAACCATTAGATTTTTATTCAGTAACTGATCATGGTTTCTTTATGGGTATGTTGAATGCTTGGGCAGACACCTCAACTGATATCTCTCAAAAAGATTTTGCTAAACCTTTTCATGACTTAAATGAAATAGAAAATATAACACCTGAATCTGCTGGACCAAGATCGGCATTATTTAGCTCAATTCTTGGGGGCACTATTACACAAACTTATTCAGATTTAAGCCCTAACGTAATGAAGGCTTGGTTTACAAAAAATACTCAAGCTGCCTTGAGGTCATTTGATTATGAAATTCATAAATCAGCTTGGGAAGATGTAGCTAAAGCAGCTAATGAACATAATGATCCAGGTCATTTCACAACATTTATTGGATATGAATTTACAACCTCAACAAATATTGAGGGCGGTAACTTACATAGAAATGTTATTTTTAATTCATCAAAGGCACCTATTAGACCTTGGACAAGAATAGATTCAATAAATCCAGAAGATTTATGGACGTGGCAAGATAAATTACGAGATAAGGGTGTTGATACTGTTTCAATACCCCATAATCCAAACGGATCAAATGGCCAGATGTTTGAGATGGAAACGTTTTACTCTGATCCTATTAATAGAGAATATGCTGAAAAAAGAATGAGAAATGAACCTATAGTTGAGGTTACTCAAGTAAAAGGTACTTCAGAGACGCATCCTTTACTTTCACCAGATGATGAATGGGCTGATTTTGAAATAATGGATGTAAGAGTGGGAAGTAGGCCGCCAACCTACAGTAGGCCTTCTGGTAGTTATGTTAGAGAAGCTTATTTAAACGGATTAACATTAGAATTTACCAAGCAAGGTAATCCTTATAAATTTGGTTTAATCGGTTCTTCTGATACTCATACTGGTGCTGGTGCTTTCGATGAATCAAATTATTGGTCTAAGGTTGGTATTCTTGATGGTGATCCTGAAAATAGAGGGTCTGCACCTCTTGCTCCAGAGAACCTAGAGTTGATGGACAACTACATGAGGGCATTTAATCAACCACGAAGTACCGTTAGCTTAGAGCAAGGCGAATATGCAAATACAGGTTTTACTCAATGGGGCGCGTCAGGTTTAGCTGCTGTTTGGGCAGAAGAAAATACCAGAGACTCAATATTTAAAGCCTTTAAAAGAAAAGAAACCTTTGCAACAACAGGAACTCGTATTGCAGTTCGATTCTTTGGTGGTTTTAACTTATCAAGTATAGATCTAAACTCTGAGATGCTTGTTAGTCAAGCCTATCAAAACGGAGTAACTATGGGTTCTGATCTAGTAGGTGATGGTGATAAAACACCTGAATTTATTGTTTGGGCACAAAGAGATAAAAATGGTGCTCCGCTTCAAAGAGTGCAAATCATAAAGGGTTGGATTGATGCAGCGGGTAGAACTTATGAAAAAGTTTATGATGTTGTGTGTTCTGATGGTCTTCAAGTTGATCCTGTAACAAACAGATGCCCCGATAATGGAGCTAAAGTAAATATCAACGATTGTTCTATAACTCAAAATATTGGCTCGTCAGAATTGAAAGCAAATTGGATTGATCCAGATTTTGATAATGAAACTAAGTCTTTTTATTATGCAAGAGTACTAGAAAATCCTACCTGTAGATGGAGTACATGGGATGCAATAAGTAGAGGCTTTAAACCAAGAGAAGATTTACATGATACTATTCAAGAAAGAGCTTGGTCATCACCGATATGGTACATTCCACCAGCAAGTGATGTTGATGTCGTTCCTCTTGGGGGAACAGTAAGAATGATTAATTTAAGTACTTAAATTTAATAATCTTAGACGATAAATTGAAATACAAAGTTTTAATATTTTTTATTATTGGAATTTGTTTGTATCTGGTTGATACAGCAATGAGTGCTGATGAAGATAAAAATATATTTGTCTCAGACCAAGAGATCCTTAGTTTAATTAGCGCATGGAAATCACAGGTTGGCAGAGATCCAACTGATGATGAGCTAGCAAGAATAATTAATAATTTAATTGATGAGGAAATTCTCTATAGAGAAGCACTCCTTTTAGGATTAGATCAAGAAGATACTATTATCAAAAGGAGGCTTGCTCAAAAGATCTCATTTTTAAAAGAAGAATCCATTCCTGAGATTCCAACTACTGAAGAACTGAAAAAGTATTATGAAAATAATAAAGAAAAGTACTATATCGAACCTTCTTTTACATTCACTCATTATTATTTTTCAGAAAACAACAATTCACTTGAAAGGTCTCAACAAGCTATAAAAGCTCTTCAAGATAATACCAAAGTTAAATCTGATCCATTTTATTTGGGTAAAACTTTTGCAAACGAACCATTGAGAAATATAAATACTAATTTTGGCAAAACTTTTAGTAAAGAATTAATAGAAGCAGATCTCAATCAATGGAATGGTCCATTTGAATCCACTTACGGACATCATATTGTTTATGTAAACTCTGTTAACCAAGGTTACATTCCTGAAATTGAAGAGGTATTAAGACAGGTAGAGGTTGATTTCTTGCAAATAAAAAGAGAGCAAGCAGTAAAAGTTTTTTTAAATAATATCAGATCGGAATACACAATTTTTATAAATCCAGATCTTAAATTTTAATGAAAAAATTATTATCTTTTTTTCTTTTAATTAGCTCTTTTAATCTTTTATCTCATGAATTTAATCCGGCTCATTTAATCATAGATCAGTCTAATAATAACCAAAGCTCTTATGATGCTACTTGGATGTATCCGGTTAAAAATATAGGAAAAAGAGCTGATGTTATCTTTCCAGATATATGCATTCCAACAGGCTCAGATCCATTTGTGCAAGGGAAGTATATTATTGAAAAAATTTCACTTGAATGTAGTGAGCCTATTAAAGGCAGATTTATAGAGATTATTAATTTAAGTGTTTTAACCGATGCATTAGTTACTATAAATTTTAAAGAAGATACCTTTGAGGGGTTGGTTAATGTTCAAAGAAATAAATTAGAAATCCCATTAGTTGAACAATATTATCCAACAGCATATTTATATCTCGGAGTTGGTCATTTATTTGACGGACTTGATCATATTTTATTTATATTTGGTTTATTGTTTTGTATTAGCGGTCTAGTAAATATTATTAAAACCATAACTGCATTTACAGTCGCTCACAGCATTACTTTAGGTCTTTCTGTCTACGACCTCATTTATTTACCTCAAGGCACGGTAGAAGCTCTTATTGCGCTGACAATTGTATATTTAGCGTTAGAAATTAATGACAGTGATAAACAGCTTAAAACTCCCTGGGTAATGGCTTTTAGCTTTGGCTTACTTCATGGTTTAGGTTTTGCAGGAGCATTAAGCGATATAGGGATTGCCAACGATCAAATGCTATTATCATTACTGTTTTTTAATATTGGTATTGAATTAGCCCAAATAGCACTTATCCCAATTCCTCTAATATTGATTTATGTTGCTTCAAAGATTAATTTTGAGAACTATCTGCAAATAACAGCAAGTTTATGTATAGGTGGAATGGGTTTTTATTGGTTTATAGACCGTGTAATTGGTATCATTCTTTAATAATTTCTGAATAGTTAAGAAAATGCTTAATTTTTCAAACACAAATGTTCTTCTTTGCGTTACTGGTGGTATAGCTGCATACAAGTCTGCAGAAATTATTCGCTTATTTAAAAAAGATGGAGCGGATGTAAGAGTTATAATGACAGAATCAGCAAAGGAGTTTATAACTCCCTTAACTCTTCAAGCTGTTTCTGGAAATGAGATACATGATTCGTTATTAGATGTTAAAGCTGAATCTGCAATGGGCCATATAGAATTAGCTAAATGGGCAGATATTATTTTAATTGCTCCTTGCACGGCAGAATCTTTAGCGAAGATAACTCACGGTAGAGCAGACGATTTAATGGGATCTGTAATTCTAGCTTCTAATGCAACTTCGTACATAGCACCTGCAATGAATACAACTATGTGGCTCGATAAAAGTACCCAAGAAAATTTTCGAACGCTTGTATCTAGAGGTATAAATTTTATTGGTCCAGATGAAGGAGAGCAAGCTTGTGGTGATGTAGGACCTGGAAGACTTGTTGAGCCTGAAAAGATAATTGAGTTAATTAAGTCTGATTTACATAAAGGTCCTTTGTCTGGAAAAACTATAACTATTACTGCCGGCCCAACAAGAGAACAAATAGATCCAGTGAGATATATATCAAATAATAGCTCAGGAAAAATGGGTTACGCTCTTGCAGAGGCAGCAAAGCTTCAAGGCGCAAATGTGAATCTTGTTAGCGGTCCTGTATCTTTAACAGCAAACAGAGGAATAAATTTATTTAAAATTAATTCTGCTGCTGAAATGCTTAATAAGGTTTTTGAATGTATGGAATCATCTGATATTTTCATATCTTGCGCAGCTGTTGCTGATTTCAAACCAGCTAATTATTCAGACACAAAAATTAAGAAAGAAGAGTCAGAAAATCTTGAAATTAATTTAGAAAAAAATCATGACATTTTGTCTGAGGTTTCTAAACGTCATAATTCAGCTTACATTGTTGGATTTGCTGCGGAAACTTCGAATGTAAATGATAATGCAAGCAAAAAATTAAATTCAAAAAACCTTAATATGATTATTTCTAATGACGTATCAGATAAAACTATAGGTTTTGATTCGGATGATAATGAGGTCCATGTTATTACAAAAAATGAAACTATTTTTCTTAAAAAAGATAAAAAAATTAAAATTGCTCGTGAAATATTAAATATAATCGCTCTAAATATTAAATCTTAACTATGTCAGCTCAATCGGATAAAAAACAAACTACGTTATCTTCATTAAAAAAGATGAAAGACCAGGGGGAAAAATTTACTTGCTTAACATCCTACGAATCGACACTAACGTCAAAAATATGTGATGCAGGAGTGGATGTTGTCCTTGTTGGTGATAGTCTTGGCATGGTTATTCAAGGCCATGACAGTACATTACCTGTAACAATGGATCAGCTGATTTATCACTTAGAATGTGTGGTTAAAGGCAATAAAGGGGCTCATATAATGGCGGATATGCCGTTTATGAGTTATGCAACTGATGATATGGGTCTTGAGAATGCAAAAAGGCTCATGCAAGCAGGAGCAAATTCAATAAAAATTGAAGGCGGAGAGTGGATTTCTAAAATGGCATCTATGCTAGCGGATAGAGGAATACCTGTATGTGCTCACATGGGGCTAACACCTCAGGCTATAAATAGAATAGGTGGTAACTTTGTTCAAGGCAGAAACCCTGAAAAACATGAATTGATTATTAATGAAGCTAAATCTCTAGAAGAAGCTGGAGCTTCATTATTACTTCTTGAATGCGTACCAGATGGATTAACTAAATTAATCATGAATGAGATATCAATTCCTGTAATTGGTATTGGTGCCGGATCAGCAACTGATGGTCAGGTAATGGTTGTGCATGATTTGCTCGGTATTTCATGCTTAGATAAATTGCCAAAATTTGTTAAAAACTTTATGGAAGACTCTAGTTCAATTCAAGAAGCTCTAGCTAATTATGTTAAAGAGGTAAAATCTGGAAATTTTCCTGCGGAAAAGCATACTTTTTATTAAGATATATTGAAAATTATAACCGAATATCAACAATTTAAAGAATTTAGAAGCACTATTGAATCAATTTCATTTGTCCCAACAATGGGAAATTTACATAAAGGTCATATGACACTAATTGATAAGGCAAGATCCTATGATTCTCATGTGACTGCTTCAATATTTATTAACCCGCTTCAGTTTAACGACGCTAGCGATTTTAATAATTATCCTAAATCTTTAGATGATGATATTGCTCTTTTATCTAAGCATGGTTGTGATTCTGTTTTTATTCCAGATTCTTCAATACTTGATAACATTAAAGAGATAAAAGCACCTGATACAGCCTTATATCTCTGTGGAATGAATAGACCGGGCCACTTTGATGGGGTTTTAACTATTGTTAATAAATTATTTGAAATAACGAAACCTACTAGATCATTTTTTGGTAAGAAAGATTTTCAGCAATTAACTCTAATAAAGAATTTTGTTATCGAAAATAATCTACCTATAGAAATTATAAGTGTGGAGACTGTAAGAGAGCTAAATGGATTAGCAATGTCATCTAGAAACAATAGACTATCTGAATCTGATAGAAAAAAGGCCTCTAAACTTTATGAAACTCTTTCTTCAATCAAAGACAATTCAAGTAACTTGTCTAATGAAATCATTAAGAGCCATAAAGATGAGTTAACAAAAAAAGGTTTTGACGTTGATTATTTATCAGTTTGCGATCCGATAAGTTTAAAGGATCTCGAAGACTTTAATTCGAAGCCATTTTTGGTTGCTATTGCCGCATCTATTAGTGGAATTAGGCTCATCGATAATATATTAATTGACTAGCTATATCCTTTAAATATGCTAAATAATTACTTATACTTCGCATCGTTATGTTAAAAACATTGCTTAAATCAAAGCTTCATCGTATCAACGTCACTCAAGTTGAGCTTGACTATGAGGGCTCGTGTGCTGTTGACCAAGACTTTTTAGATGCTGCAGGAATGCAGGAATACGAAAAAGTAGATGTTTATAATGTAACCAATGGCGAAAGATTTTCAACATATCTAATATTAGCTGAGCCAGGATCAAAGACTTTATCAGTTAATGGTGCGGCAGCTCACAAAGTATCCTTAAATGATATTGTTATAATATGTACATATGGCGAATTTGATGAAGCTGAATCAGCTAAACATAAACCAACTCTTGTTTACTTCGATAAAGAAAATAATGTAACTGGAATTAAAAATTCAATTCCACAACAAAAACTTCATTCTGTCTAAAAAGTATTACATCGTTGCTGTATTATTTTTTTCATTAAACATATTTTCTGATACTAAATTAATTATTTTAGGTTCTGGTACACCTAACCCAGATCCTGAAAGATATGGTTCATCTTATGCAGTTGTAGTTAATGAGAGTGCTTATTTAGTTGATTTTGGTCCTGGAGTTATGAGAAGGGCATCTGCAATGTCACCATCATATGGCGGGCAATTTGAGCAAATGGAAATAGCTAATATTGAGCATGCATTTTTAACACATATACATTCCGATCATTCTGGAGGTCTAGCTGATTTAGTTTTGTCTCCATGGGTCATGGGTAGAGACACAGAACTTAAGTTATTTGGTCCAAAGGGTTTGAAAGATATGGTCACAAAAATAACAGAAGCATATCAACTGGATATCGACTATAGATTATATGGAACACAGCCAGCAAACAAGAAAGGTTTCGTATCAATAGTTAAAGAAGTAGAAGAAGGGGTTATTTTTAAAGACGCAAACGTAACTGTTACTGCTTTTTATAACAACCACGGTGATTTGAAAGAGAGCTTTGGTTACCTTTTTGAAACAGAGGATAAAAAAATAGTTTTCTCTGGTGATACGGCAATTAGTGATAATCTAAAAAAATACTCTAAAGGTGTGGATATTCTTGTACACGAGGTTTACTCAAGTGAAGGATATAAATCAAAAACCGCTGATTGGAAGATATATCACAAAGCACATCACACCTCGTCTATAGATTTAGGAGTTCTTGCAAAAGAGCTTAATCCAAAAACTCTAGTTCCATCTCATATTTTATTTTGGGGAGCATCAGAGGATTCTGTTATGAAGGACATAAAATTAAACTTTACTGGAAAAGTAATATTAGCTGAAGACCTATTGGTTATTGAATAACACTGGTTATCTTAATATGGCAGTGTGAAATAAACATTGACCATTGTGTATGTTGTCTGTACCCTTCGGCCAAAGCATTACAAAGGACTAAATGAAATTTAATGATCTGAAGCTATCAGACCCAATTTTAAGATCATTAAAAGATCAAAATTACAAAAAACCAACACCTATTCAAGCTGAAGTTATTCCAGCAGTTTTAAATAATAGTGACATTATGGCTGCTGCACAAACTGGAACTGGTAAAACTGCAGCATTTGTTTTACCAATACTCTCAAAATTATCCAATCCAAAATATAAATATAAAGGTCATCAGTTAAGAGCCTTAATAGTAACGCCTACTAGAGAGCTAGCAGCTCAAGTAAGAGAGAGTGTTAATACATACAGCAAATATTTAAGTATACGCTCAACTGCAGTTTATGGAGGTGCGAGAATACACAACCAAAGATTAAAGCTAAGAAAAGGTATAGATGTCTTAGTAGCTACTCCAGGAAGATTGTTAGATTTACATAATCAAAAATCGGTGAATTTAAAGAATATTGAGATATTAGTGCTAGATGAAGCTGATCAAATGTTAGATATGGGATTTATTCATGATATTAAAAAGATAGCCAATCTATTACCAGATAGACGACAAAATCTAATGTTCACTGCAACATTTTCAGATTCATTTAGATCATTAGCTACGAACATGGCTGAGAAGGCTATTGAGATTTCTGTCACTAACGATAATGAAACGGGTGAGAACATTAACCACTATATTCACCCCGTTGATAAATCTAGAAAAGCAGAATTATTAATTGAACTTATCAAGACTAAAAAATGGGATCAAGCTTTAGTGTTTACCAGAACTAAGCACGGTGCTGATAGACTTCAAAAACAACTAGACAAGGTTCATATTAATTCAAAAGCTATTCATGGAAATAAGACGCAAAATAATAGAATGAAAGCTCTTGAAGCTTTTAAAAATAATAAAATTCAAATTCTGGTAGCAACAGATGTTGCAGCTAGAGGTATAGATATAAAAAGAATGTCACAAGTTATAAACTTTGATGTCCCAACTGTTGCCAAAGATTATGTTCATAGGATTGGAAGAACAGGCAGAGGAGGTGATATGGGTGAGGCAATTACGCTTGTTAGTGCAGATGAATTCCGTCTTTTAAGGGATATTGAAAAACTTATAAATAAAAAATTAGAAAGGGTAGAGATTGAAGGTTTTGAGCCAGAGCAAATGGTTCCAATAAAAGATAAACCAAATAAGAAAAGATTCCATAATAAAAAAGGATTTAAAAAAAGAAATAAATCTCGAAAAGGTTAAGTAATGGCGCGCCCGGAGAGATTCGAACTCCCGACCCCTTGGTTCGTAGCCAAGTACTCTATCCAGCTGAGCTACGGGCGCTTTTATTAAAGTTTGCGGGCCTCGTCAGGAAGCATAACAGGAATACCATCTTTTACAGGATAGGCTAACCCAGCTTCTTCAGAAATTAGTTCATTGGCCTCTTTATCATATTCAAGAGGTTTTTTTGAAACCGGACAAACAAGTATATCCAGTAATTTTTGATCTAATATGGTCATAATTCTGAAGTATACATTAGGATTTATTTAGAATATATATATGCTATTGTAATCGCTTAAAAATATGCTTTTTAAATAATTATGAACCATTTATCAATACAAGCCTTAGATGAGTTTCCTTTAATCAATCCTGGCGATAATTTATGTTCAATTATCATAGATTCTATTAAAGGCAATGCAATTCTTGTTGATGATGGTGATGTAATATTGCTAGCTCAAAAAATTGTTTCAAAATCAGAAAATAGATTTAAAAATTTATTAGAAATCAATCCTTCAGAGAAAGCTATAAAATTAGGAAAGAGCCTGGGTAGAGATCCATCATTTATGCAACTTATCTTGGATGAATCTAATGAGATATTAAGTACTGAAAAAAATGTAATCATTGTTGAGCACAAACTTGGGTACATAAACATTAATGCAGGCATTGATAAATCTAATATTTCAAAAAATAAAGATCTTGTTCTATTACTGCCAGAGAATCCAAAAAAAAGTGCAAATGATATTCAAACTCAAATCAGTTCAGAGTTAGATAAAGATATTAGTGTAATAATCACTGATTCGATGACTAGGCCATATAGATCTGGTGTAACGAATTTTGCAATTGCCAGTTCTAATATTCAGAGTCTTATAGATTTGAAAGGTGAAGAAGATATTTTTGGAAATACATTGCATGCTACAGAAATTGCCATTGCTGATGAATTAGCTGCTGCTGCTGGATTATTGATGGGTCAAGGCAATGATATGAAGCCTGTGGTGATAATCAAAGGGTTTGATAGATCAAATTATTCCGCTAATAACGCCTATGATTTAATAGTCAACAAAGACGAAGACTTGTATCGTTTCTAGCCCACTTAATAATTTATAATTAGAATATGAAATTCAGCTTAAATTTAAACAAGATTGCTTTATTAAGAAACGCTAGAGGAGAAAACAACCCTTCTTTAGAGGATTATGCTAATCAAGCAATTGATCTTGGTGTTGATGGTCTCACCTTACATCCAAGGCCAGACCACAGACATGCAACAAGTGAAGATGTGATTTCATTGGGTAAAATATGTAAAGAGAGAGATGTAGAGTTCAATATTGAAGGTAATCCATTTTCTGAGCCTGCAGATCCTTTTCAGGGCTATGTAAATTTAGTAAATACATGTCAACCAGACCAAGCAACCCTTGTTCCAGATCTACCAAATCAAATAACTTCAGATCATGGCTGGGAGAGTGGTGATCATGATGATGATTTAATTAATGTAATATGCAATTTGAATAATCTTTGTAAAAATACATCAATCAGTTTGTTTGTAGATAATTTAAAAAATAATAATACAAATTTAGACGCTATAGATTATGCGCTTAAAGTTGGTGCCAATACTATTGAAATACATACTGGTGAATTTTCAAAGTTAATTGATTTAAATAATCTAGCTATTAACGCTAAGCTAGAAGAATTAATTTATGCTGCAAAAGATAAAAATTTAATGGTTAATGCGGGACATGATTTGAATTTAATTAATTTACCTCATTTAGTAAAAATAGGTGGTGTAAATGAGGTATCTATTGGTCATGCAATTGTAGTTGACGCCTTGAATTATGGCTTTGAAGACACTATAAAGAGGTATATAGAGGTTATTAAAGGATAAACATGACAATAGAAGAAAAATTAAAACAGCAAATTAAAGAGAATGATATTTTAATTTATATGAAGGGAACTCCTTATGAACCTCAATGCGGTTTTTCTGCTCGCACAGTTCAAGCATTAATAGAGTGTGATGCACAATTTTCATACGTCGATGTAATTGAAAACAATGATGTTAGAACTGCATTACCTTCTGTTTCAGATTGGCCAACTTTTCCTCAGGTATTTATAAAAGGTGAATTAATCGGTGGCGCTGACATAGTAGCCCAAATGCATGCCTCTGGTGACTTGCTAAAAGCTATTCAAGAAGCAACCAGTTAGCTGTATTTATTTATTATTTTACAAAATACTTGAGCAGTAACATCTGAATCGTATGCTGCTGAATGTGCTTCCTTTGAATCATAATCAATATCTAATAACTCACATATTCTAGCCAATACAGTTTGGTTGGTCGCAAGAGCTCCAAGCGTTACGGTATCAAGAACTGAAAATGGATGAAAGGGTGATCTCTTGATACCATTTCGTTCAATTGCAGCATTTAAAAATGAACTGTCGAAGTGAGCATTATGACCAACCAAAATTGCTCTTGAACATTCATATTTATTTTTTGTTTGATTAATTATTTTAAATAGTTCTTTTAGGGCAACTTCTTCTTCAACTGCATTTCTTAATGGATGGTCTAATTTAATCTTAGTAAATTCAAGAGACTCATCTTCAACTTCTAGCCCTCGATAGGGTTGTATATGATATCTATGAGTCTCGCCCACAACTAATTGTTCATCTTCTTCTTCAATAAGAGTAATAGCAATTTCAAGGATGGCATTTTTGAGAGGGTCAAATCCACCAGTTTCAAGATCAACCACAACGGGTAAATATTTTCTAAATCTGTCTTTAAGCATTAGTCAGACTTGTCTTTAATAAGTTTATTCACAACATCATCTGTTAATTCATGAATACTTTTTAAATCTTTTTGCGCTATGTGAATTTGCATATTTTTAAGATTCTTTGATTTATCAATATTTCTATTAATGATTTGAGTATTTATGGTTTTACTAATATTAAGATTTTCATCTGAAAAATTTTTTAATTTAGATCTTTTTTTATCGCTACTAAGAGATTCTTTAAGATCAAAAAAGTATTGAGAAGCATTTCTTGCCTTATTAATTGATTTAGTTGAAGTAGAGACTATCTCTATACAATCTACCGGACATGGCTCAATACAAAGCTCACATCCTGTACATATGTCATCTATTACAGAGTGCATCATGTTTGCAGAACCCACAATTGCATCAACAGGGCACACATCAATACATTTCTTACAACCAATACATTCTTCCTCAATAATAGAAACTTTTTGCTCTTTAATTGTCGGACCGTACTCAATATCAACTTTCTTAATATTCTTTTTCAAAATACTGTTGAGATTTTTAAGTGTTTTTTCACCGCCAGGCACACATCTATCATGAGGATCTCCACTTACAATGGCTTGAGCATATTGTTTACAACCTGGTGTATCACATCTACCGCATTGTATTTGAGGTAACTCTTTGTGTATTAAGTTAATTAATTCCAATTTACTTACTTTTTAACGCCAAGTTTCTCTTGAAGCTTTGAATTTGAAGTTGTGTACCCAAATGGCACTCGCTCACCAGGGTATAACCTTTTGTAAGCCTCTTGAACTGCTAGTGTTGTCTCATGAAAACCAGATAAGATTAAGTCTAGTTTTCCTGGATAATCATTAATATCACCTACTGCAAATATACCTTCCACAGATGTTTGAAAATTTTCAGTATTTACAGATATTTTTTTACCATTTAGATCTATATTCCACTCAAGGATTGGACCTAATTTTTTATTTAAACCAAATAGAAACAAAAGCTCATCAGCTTCATAATGTTCTATTTCATTATTATCAAAGTTTTTCAATGACACTCCTGTTACTTTATCTGAACCTTCAATACCATCAATTAAATAAGGGGTAAGAAGCTTTACCTTCCCAGCGGCAACCAGTTCACGCATTTGCTCCTCTGTATGTTGAGCTCCTCTAAAGGCATCTCTTCTGTGAACTAGTGATAAAGATTTTGCTTTCTCAGCCAATTCAACACACCAGTCAAGAGCTGAATCACCGCCGCCAAATATAAAGACATCTTTATTTTCATACGTTGATTTTGAGCGAACAGCATAGGTAACACCCTTATTAATAAATTTATCAGGATCTTCTATATTGGGCGGTCTTCTTGGTTCAAAAGATCCAGCACCAGCTGCTATAAAGATATTTTTTGTAGTTAATTTAGTGCCCTCATTAGTGGTAAGAGACCAGTATTTATCATCTTTATGGTCAATCTCATTTATTTCTTCAACTCTTTCATTAAGTATAAGCTCATAATTAAATGGCTTGATTTGTTCTAATAAAGCATCAACATGCTCTTGAGCGGTCTGAAAGGGCACCCCGGGAATATCATAGATTGGTTTTTCTGGATAAAGCTCAGCACATTGACCACCTGGTTTATCGAGATTATCTATAAGGACACAGTTCAAACCAAGTAGCCCTGCTTCAAAAACTGTAAAAAGCCCAACAGGACCAGCGCCAACAACAACAATATCAATTTCTTTAGCCATTACTTAACCCTTAAACCAGGAATAGCTCCAGAATCTGGAGAGATTAAATATATACCTTTATCATCACTTGAAGCTAAAACCATTCCCTCTGATAAACCAAACTTCATTTGTCTAGGCGCTAGATTACTTACTAATACAACCATTTTATCTATTAATTCATCAGGGCTGTATGCTGCTTTTATTCCTGCAAATACATTTCTTTCACCTAATTCACCAACATCTAGTTTAAGTTGAAGTAGTTTATCAGCTCCTTCAACAAGTGACGCTTCAACAATCTTTGCGACTCGTAAATCAATTTCTGCAAATTGATCGATATTAATATAGTTATTTTCTTCGGTCATTTCTTTTTCCTCAGGGATAATAATAGGGTCTAGTCTTTTTAATAGTGGTTTATATTTATTAATGTCTTTCTCAAGTTTTTTTTCAACATCATCAAAGGATTGGTTAGTTTGATTTAGAAATTTGAAAGCTTCTTGAGTTATTTTTGGAATAATTGGACTTAGATAAATAGTTAAGATATTAAATGCATTAAGAGCAGTTGTAGCAATATAAGCAGCTTCTTCTTTATCTTTTTTCCAAGGCGTATT
>Ga0255763_1002299_pt1 | contig 18455 bp, 11 predicted proteins | sample 041ome_2_FD_179963 | JGI IMG/M metagenome (GOLD analysis project Ga0255763, IMG submission 179963) | Coastal salt marsh microbial communities from the Groves Creek Marsh, Skidaway Island, Georgia - 041406US metaG (version 2) | ecosystem: Environmental > Aquatic > Marine > Intertidal zone > Salt...
AAATAAACCATCGACCATCGAGGAATTGAATCCTTTCGTCGCCAAATTCATAGAAGAGAATAGATTGTACAAATAGTAGTTTTAATAGTAATGAGCAAGTGAGTGAGTACACGTGCCCATAAAAGTTATTTCAAATTACTTTAAATTACATCACATACAAAACAAAACGCCTTAATGTTTCTTTCTGCGTTTGAACTCTTTCGAGTACATCTGCACTAAGTCCAATATATCTACACCTTTATTCGTCCCGCCCGCGCACGGGGGCGCGTTTTCTCTCGTAACGCCCAACTTTCTAAAAGCTTCGTAGGTCGCCGGATGCTTCGTTGGACCAAGCATTCTAACTTTCTTCCTTGTTGCAGGTTTAATCACCAGAGAAGCGCCTTTGTATACCATTCTGAAAATCACCGGCGTATTGATCATGATAATTCTATATAGTGTGTCCGAATACTGTTCGATGCACATCTTCAATATCTTGTGCAAAGCGTCGCGAACGTCGTGCGTGAACGAGGACCATTTAATATCGGCTAAATCCATCACCCAGATGTGTTTATACACCACTTTATCGAGAACTTCACTTTGTCTTTTCTTCAATTCCGCGATAGCTTCGTGACACACCATGCGAACGTGCAACGCTTCTTCCACGGTCATTATAGTTTTCAGGTAGTCGACGTCAACTTCCGCAATCTTTTCGACAAAAATTAAATGTCCGTACGCATCGTTTCCGTGGATATGCAACGGCCAAAGATCAAAGTACTCCTTTTGATTCGGTATTTTCTCATAGTCGCGCAACGCTGAATCCGCTCCCAAACGCCCTCGCCAATCTCGAATGCACTCCAATTGGTTTCTCATATATTCTATTTGTTCCTCTATCGTTTTCGTCGGGTTATTTTCGATGGCGACACGCGAGTGGCGAACGAACACCTGCGGATCAAAATCCTCTTCCTTTATTGGACCGCCGTTGCGACTCGATATCCGTTCGAATATTTCGAGCGACCGACCGGAGAGCACTCGAGATTCTTCCATGTGGCCGTTTGAATCGAATAATTTCGGGTCCTTCGCAATAACCTTCTTCAACATTTCTTTTTGCTCACTCGTTACCACAATGTTATGCAATTCTTTCAGCCCTTTCGATTCATCCGGTTGCACGTTCGCTAACTCTTTTTTCTTGTTGTTGCCAAAGGAAAAACGCCGATTGATTCCCTTCGCCTCTTCGCCTGCGTCATCGAACGATTCTGAACAACTGAAGTACATTTCATCCGCCGCGGCATCCTCTCGTCCTTTTATCGTCTTCTTTGATGATTTACTCTTCTTGAACATGCGCTTCAATTTCTTTCCAAACGAAGAAGACGCCATTTTTGCAAAGGAAGGAAGAAAGGAAGGTTTTGTTACCCGCTACTACTGCGACTACCAACGACGAAAAGAAGAGAGTATTATGAGTTGACTACTGATTTAACTAACAATTTGTCTCTCTTCTTCTTAATCCGCCGCGCTCTTCCGCGCGGCGATAATGATAAAAACCTTTGAGTGAAGATTTTTTTTTTGTTATTCTCACCTTCTTTTTCTCTCTCCCTCTTCCTTTGTGTTGTTGTCTCCACATATTTGTTTACGCGGTTTTGTTGGTTAACGCGCAACTCTTATCAAAGCACTTATCATCGACACCATGGCGGCAACATCAAAAGAAGAAGTGAAAACAATTGGGAACAGCAAGTTTAGCTCTAAACTGAAGGGTTTAAAATTCATGCAGCGAGCGCAGGAGAAGAAAACGAGCGACGACGAGAAAGCAACAACAACAACGACATCATTAACCACGGCGAGAACAACGACAACAACAACAACGACGAAAGCAACAACTTTAAGTAACAACAAGAACGACGACGAGCACTGGACGTACGAGAATCCAGAGGAGTACGAACGCGCTCGTAAGCAAAAAGCTTTGCAAGAGCAGCTCGCCTCTGTGCGAGAGAAGAAGAAAACATCGAACACGCAGTGGGTATTCGGTCGTCGAAGTTTCGGCGGCTTCAACAAAGCCATCGAAGCCATGGCGAGAGAGCAGCAAGAGAGAACGATGAAGGCGAAATTAGCGATTCGCGACGCTCGAATAAGTAAAGTAGACAAGAAGAATACGAAAAAAAAGACGACGATTCAGACGACGAAGAGGAAGAAGTAGTGATGAACGCGATGATGAATACTCATCATAGTCTAATAGGAGCAGCTTTAAATAATATGTACGAGTAGTAGTTTAAAATAGTTAATACGTTTATAAAAAGTGACCCATGTGGTGCTCACTTCTTCTTCAAAATTTCTTCTCTTTTCTTCAAAAATTTCGCGGAGAGACATGGTGGAATAAACAGCACCACGGTATGATGGAGAACATTACGAATGAAATCGACGAGGGGAATAAAAAGGACGACAACGACGACGTAAACGACGACGACGCGAAGTGGCTTGGTGTCCCTCTCGAAGATATACCGATCGGGAAGCGACGGCGCTTGTCGCGACAACATTCTTCGCTCTCATCGTCGAACGGTGGGATGCAACAAAACGACGAGAAGGGGAATCCTTCTCCTCCTCGAAATCCTCCTCGTCAGAATACGAATGTTTTATTAAACGACGACGATAAAGTGGATCGTTTCATCAACACCAAGCGAGGATTTAAGGAATGCTTGCACGTGGAATCCGTTCCTGCAAAGATATCGAACAGTGTACCTCTTGAAAACGTCGATAGAAATATCGTGAGCGACGAGATGAAGCTGATTTGTAGGCAAGTTGGTATTGTTCGTATCTACTCTCATCAAGCAGAAGCAATACGAAGAGCGCGCCAGGGAGAAAGCGTAGTGATTTCGACACCAACGGCATCGGGAAAGAGTTTGTGCTACATCATCCCTATTCTAGAGATGATAATGGAGGAACCAAACGCACGGGCGTTGTTGATGTACCCGTTAAAAGCGTTAGCGAATAACCAGGCGGAGAGTTTCCAAAGGTTTATCGACGCGGCGAAACGCGCAGTTGGAGGAGGAGCGAGACAAAATGGGTTGACTAACCACGGGGTGGACTTGGAAAAGATTGCGCGATTAGCGAATTGCCAAATTAAAGTGTGCGACGGCGATTCAGACGCGCAGGAAAAAGCCCAAATACGCGCGGAGAACACGAATAGAATTATAATTACGAATCCTGACTCTCTTCATTGGATGCTGCCGCAGCATCACTTGTGGGGGAAGAAATTTTTTGGCAACCTATCGCTCATAGTTTTAGACGAAGCGCATATTTTTCACGGAGTTATGGGATCGAACGTCGCGCTGTTATTTAGAAGATTGATGCGCGTGTGCAATAGCTACGGTAATCCAACTCCCGAGTTTATATGTACGTCCGCTACCATCCGGAACCCGTCCGAGCACGTCAAGGCGTTGACGACGAGGGATACATCAAGCGTCGCTGAAAGTGGAGCACCGAGCGGAGAGAAAAGGTTCATGCTTTGGCAACCGGCAGAGTTGAAATCGACGAGTAAAGGAGGTGTTGAAGTAAGTGCGGATGATAGAGAGATGGCGGAGATGAAAACTCGGAAGAGTCCGAATCACGAGGCGGCGGTTTTAATCGCAGATTTGGCTAAAAATGGCATTCGATGTTTATGTTTTGTCGAATCTCGAAACCAGTGCGAATCCGTAAAGCGCGAAGTCCGAACGATTTTGAACAAGGATAATTGCTCTTACTTATCGAACAAGATTGAATCCTATCGTGGTGGTTATTCGCGCGCTGAACGTAGAGAGTTAGAAAAACGCCTACAATCCAATCAAATATGCGCGCTCGTATGCACTTCCGCCTTGGAGATGGGAATTGACGTCGGATCCTTAGATGCTACCGTGCACGTAGGCGTTCCAGAAACAGCGAGCTCATTGTTGCAGCAAGCTGGTCGTGCAGGTAGGCGTCGTGGCACTTCGCTCGCTTTAGTCATCGCTCGGGAAAATCCAATCGACGCGTATTATTGCGATAGGTACGAAGAATTGTTCAAACGTCCTCCAGAAGAAGCGTTTATAGATCCGCAGAACGAGGCACTGTTGACTTTGCACTTACCGTGCGCTGCAAAAGAGCTCGTTTTAGATTTATCATCTACGTTCGATACGAAAATGTTCGACTTGAGCACGGAGGAAGTAGAGAAGAAAAACGAAAAGTACGCGAAACTCAACGTTGAAGAGATACACGCCATGAATGAAGACAGTACAGAGCCGAATGAAAGGAAAGCGGTGAAAAAGTACACGCCGTTCCACGCCGCGTTGAAAAAGTTACTCTCAACCCCGACCAATATAAAACCACTCGTGTTCAACGCTACGACGAATACTTTAATGGAACAGAAAAAATACGGGGTGAACCCGCACTCGGCGGTAATGTTGCGCGGTAATCCGTTCGGCGACGGGTGGTGGCTCGTCTTGAAACCAAAGGAGGGCAGTAGCGGCATTAATTACGAGCAACTGCTTCAAAACCCCGAAACGAAAGGTATGCTCGAGAAACGAAAGTTGCTGGTGGAGTGCGTAGATTCCGATCGAGCTTTGATGCGCCTGTATGTCGGCGGTATCCACCAGACGCGAGACGGTACGTATGAAGTGAAAAAGATTGATACCATGAAACGCATCGCGTTTTGCGAGGAGTACGCACGAAACGGACTCGCGACGGTACCAAAAAAGACAGAAAATATTACTATATTAGATACGAGTGTTGCAGAGAACTGCGCCGTTCGATACAACCGGGAAGTTTTTAATACTCGCGTATCGCTCGGGAACGTCCGTGTGGAGGAGTTTGTTCAAGGCTATCATCGTTATCGCGTCACCGGTGCAGACAGTGGCAAGAGTGTGAGCCAAGTTGAGTTTCAAACGCCGCTCGTGTGCTCAAATTATCAAACAAAATCACTTTGGTTTTCGTTGCCGGAAGATGTTCTGAATAAAATCCCGCCCGAAAACGTCTTTGCGGCTATCTTGGGTGTGCGCAACGTCTGTGTGGAATTGGCGAGCTCCATCGCGTTTTGTTCTAGAAAGGATGTATCGGGCAGTTTCAGATTTTCCAACGATCCACCGAATTCGACATGCGTCATTTTCATATACGATTGTTGTCCCAACGGTGTTGGTTTGTCGGATAAATTATTCGAGCGAGCGGAAGTTTTGCTCGAGAAAGCCGCGTGCGTGGTGAAGAATTGTCAGTGCGAAAGAGGCTGTCCACTGTGCATATGTAGTGGTCGAGGCGGAGGAGGAGCTGCAGGCGCGAAGAGATTCGTGAAAATGATGATAGAGTGTATGTGCGCAGTTTAGAAAGTAGAATACGTGACTTTGTATGTTGACAAGAAAGTTCATTTCCTGACTCTTTTTTCAGCCCATGTACGGAATAGCGATTCCACTTATCGTTCCGTTTTCGGACATCTTGGTTTTGTATACCAAAACTTCGTGGAACTTATCGTCAACCAACGACGCGTAGCGCTCTTTAAAAATCTTGCCTTCGCCAATGCGACCGCTTCTCACGAGATAGTCGTTGGTGCCCCATCTTTTAGGTAAATCGGTGATTGCCTCACCACGATACGAGTGTTTCGCGTGGAAGCGCTTGTGCTCCTCGTCGGTATCGGCAATATTTTGTATCTTTTTGCAGATATCCTCGTCGTTTTTCCCGATGATGTCCTCCTTCTTGAAACCGATTCTGTTCAACAACGCGTCGTTACACGCGGTATATTTCCCTTCTCCATCTTTTACGAACAACATCGCCGCGGACGTCTTCGCAGCTTCCCATAAGATACATTTCTCTTCCTCTTCCTCGGTGGAAACCTCGGAAGAAGGAGAAGAAGTTGAAGATACGACGACAACAGAAACACCTTTATGAGTGCGCGTTCTTGCTGCTTTTGGCGCGCAGAGGGAAAGAAAGCGCTTGGGCAGAGTCAAAGAGTGCGCGCGCGTTGAGTGTGGAACGATGCTGTTCAATGCAAGTGAAGAGGACGATACCATCTTTAATGAACAAGAGAGGAGTGCGCGTGGTTTTGTTGTAGTGTGAGTGGAAAAAAAACGAGGTAGAAAAGAACCTATTCGAAGAGCTGTTGTTATGTATGTATGTGTAAGTATGTTCATTTGTGTATTTAATCTTCTTTAATTATTTGTCGTCGTATGCGTTTCGCAAGAGTTCATATTTGCCGCCTTTGCGCATGAGTTCGTCGTGCGATCCGCTTTCAGCAACGACGCTCCCAACGCCATTCTCGTTGTCAAGCAAGTAGATGCGCGTTGCATTTCGAATCGTGCTCAATCGATGCGCGATTACAATCGTACTCCGTTGTTTACCGTTTGCAATGACGGCATCGAGCGCGGATTGGACTAGTTTCTCTGATTCATTATCGAGAGCCGACGTCGCTTCGTCCAACAATAAAATTTTTGGCTCATGTACGATCGCTCGAGCAATCGCAATCCTTTGCTTTTGACCTCCGGAAACTAATGAGCCACCGACGCCGACATCTGAATCGTACCCTTGCGGCATGTTCATGATGAATTCGTGCGCGTTTGCAATTTTAGCAGCTTCGATAACTTTTTCGCGAGAAGCTTCGCTGGTCGGCGAGCCAGAGGCGATGTTATCGTGTACAGATCCCGAGAATAAGACGGGTTCTTGCTCGACGAGGCCAATTTGAGCGCGAAGCCACATAACGTCGAGCTCTTTGATATCGACGCCATCAAAGAAAATCTTGCCGCAATCAGCCCCGGGAACAACTAAAGAGGTCAAATCACCCTCGCTATCGTTACTCTTCGCAGCCAAGGATTTTGGCGCGACTGCATCGTAAAAACGTTCTAAAAGCTGCACCGCGGTAGATTTGCCAGAGCCACTCGTACCAATGAGCGCGATGGTTTCACCGGCTTTCACGTTCAGGTTCAAACCGTTTAATACTGGCGCATCTCGTGTCGGGTACGAAAACTTCACCTCTTGAAATTCGATGGATCCTGAGAAGTTATCGACAATTGTACCGCAATTCGACTCTTTCGCCTGCGCACGCGTCATTGGAATGACGCGCGCATCACCACTTTCAACGAAAGGGTTCGTATCAATTGGCGGTTCACGATCGATGAGTTCAAAAATTCGACTCGCCGCTGCGTTTCCTGCGGTTTTGTCTCCCATAAACATCGCCGCCTGTCCAGCGCCGGCGGCGCAGAAACCGAGGGCCCAGAGGGACTTCATGAAATCGATAAAGGTCAATTCGCCTTTGTTGATGAAGTAGCCGCCGAGCCAAAACGCGTAACCATAAAAACCCATAGTGACTGCCTGACTTATGCCAAATGTTGCACCTGCGCGCATGGATTCGTTTCGCTCGGCTCGGCTCGGCTCAATTAATAAGGTGTCGTACAAACCGGCGATGCGTTTTTCCAAGCCAAACGCTTGGACGTCTCTAATCATCTGCACAGCCTCGCTCACGACGGACGATGACTTCTTCGTCGCATCAGTAATTGCCGATGCGCCGCCGTCGCCGAGATTTTTCATATTGAGCATTTCCCCAACAGATAATATGGGAACCGCGGCGAGCAAGCACAGGCCAAACTTCCAGGAAGACGACAGCGACAAGCCGAGGCCAAAGCCTAACGCGCCAACCGTTTGGATGAATCCACCGAGCGATTGCCCAGTCATGTTGCGTACTTTGGAGGTTTCCACGGATAACACTTGCGTGAGCGCGCCAACAGAGTTATCCGTGTTGTCAAAAAATGGGATATCTTGACGCATCATCGCGCGAAATGCGTGCGAGCGCAAACGTCTCGTCAACCGTTCGCCAACGATGCCAAATATACCACCTTGGACACCAGAAGCAATAAATGCAGCGATGGCTACGCCAAACATGGCGATTGCTAACGTTTCTGAACGATCGCGCATATAATCGGTATCGAAATTGAAGAACAGCGCCATGATCTCGGCGAAAACAAACGCAACCGCGGGCATGATGCATCCGTTTACAACGGCGACAAAGCACCCGAAGATAACGAGTGGAAACTCCGGCTTCGAGTAGCTCCAAATTCTACTCGTTTTCACTTCGTATTTATCCGATTTCGCGCCCTTCTTCTTCTTCTTCTTCTTTTTGTCCTCGTCTCCCTTCGAAATTTCGCTCAAATTGGCGTAGCTATCAGATTTACCACCCGAAAAGCCTTTGCCATCAATTTGCGAGTTTTCCGCAGAAGCTAGCGAGGCAAACGATGCTTTCGAACTCGATTTTTTCATGGATTTCGATGATACTGACGGTGCGTTGTCATCTTTCGATAAACCAACCAACGCGCGATACCTTCCGTCTTTACCCAACTTCATGAGCTCATCGTGCGTACCTTGCTCCATGACTTCACTACCGGCGGATGGATCGTTCCCGGGCTTACCGAGGACGACAATTTTGTCTGCGTTTCGCACCGTCGTCAAGCGATGCGCGATGACGATAGTCGTTCTCGAACCATCCGAAACCAAAGCATCCAAGGCCGCTTGAACGAGACGTTCGTTCTCGGTATCTAATGCCGATGTCGCTTCGTCCAATATCAACACGGGCGGGTTCCGAAGCGCCGCGCGCGCGATTGCGATTCGCTGCTTTTGACCGCCCGAAAGCTTTGCATTCTTTCCACCTACGATGGTATGGTAGCCATCAGGAAAGCTTTGAATGAATTCGTGCGCTCGCGCAACGCGCGCCGCGCGTTCAATGTCTGCGTCAGTGATGGAAGACTTGACCGATGAAATCGCTCCCGCTGCGATATTTTCGGCAATTGAAGCTTCAAAGAGTAGCGGTTCTTGAGATACGATACCTATCGCGTCACGCAGGGCGTTGATCTTGAGCGTCCGGATGTCAACGCCATCTAAGGTGATGCACCCTCCTTGTTGCGGATCATAGAACCGCTCCAACAATCTCGCGATGGTTGATTTACCGCATCCACTTTGGCCAACTAGCGCGCACATAGTTCCACCGTCGATTTTCAAATTTATGCCGGCGAAGACTTTTCGATTCAAAGCGCCGTAGGCGAAGTGCACGTTCCTAAACTCAATGTCACCTTTGATAGGAAACGAAAGTTCCTTCCCAGTTGGATTTCTCGTATCGATACCGTTTTCTGGCACGCGATCGATGATTTTGTAAATTTTGGCGGCGGCAATGCGTGCTTTCGCCAAAGCTTCAAAAGCCGGACCGGCTTGCCCGAGCGCGAATCCTCCGAAAAGAACAGAAAAGAATACCATGACGACGGTTCCGCCGGACATGCACACGTCGCTCGAAGCACCGAGTAACGAGCCGACCGAACTTACCTCGCGGTAGCCGCATCCGCAATTGGGAGATTCGTATCCCGCCGGGTATTCGAGTTTACACATGCACTGCGAGTACGAGTCGGACCCGGAAATTATGGAGCTGCTTTTATAAAATCCACAATACGGTGCGGCGAATTCGTTGTGCATCGACCAGCTGATACTCGAAGCGTCTGTTAAGCCATCTGGTGGTGGGTATTTCTTCAACGCGTCGTCCATGGAATCTGCCACAAGCTTGTTCCCGTACCATAAACCGAGAGAGTACATCAAAAACATCGTCCCAAACAAGGAGCCGCCGGAAAACGCTGCCTTCCACGTGCGCGTCGCCGCTTCTTTCTCGGCGGCGCCCAAGTGGCTGTCGTACCGTTTCGCCATGACTGGTTGTACGTTCAACGCGTTCGTTACGCGAATCGCATTTAAGGACTCCGTGGCCACCGCATCGGCGGCTTTGTACGCTTCTACGCCTTTTTCAAATCCAGAGACGGTTTTCACGAGCATCATCGTCGCAAAGCCCAATAAAGGTGTCGTCGCTAAAATAACCAAAGAAAGTTCCCACGAAAAGTAAAATCCGACGCCGAAGCCACCCGCCATTTGAAAGAACGCTTGCACGAGCTCGGCAAACTTCTTCGATAAACCTTGTTGTAACTCGTTCACTTTCTCCGCAGTATACGAAGCTAATTCGCCCGCTTTCGCTTCGTCGAAGAACGCGACATCCTGCGTGAGTAACGACTCAACGTATTTCTGTCGCACGTGTCTCGAGTTTCGACTCGCAGCCCATGATACAAAACCGTACGCTAAGAATAGAGAAGTTCCGAGCGTTAACGCGACGATTTCCATCCACATGACGGCATTTTTTGTCTGATCTGAAGACGTCGCAGACGCAGCCGTGCTATCCATCATATTTCTAAACGCAATATTGATGCCGGGGAAACACAATCCACCAATGGCTGCGAACACACAACCGACCAAGAGCATGATGATATCCGGAGTGGTATAAAACCGGAACAATTGCATAAACGGAACCGGTTGAATAGGAGTAAGATCGTCTTCTTTTTCCTCTCCATCTTTTCCCGTGGGTGAGGGAGCCGTCACCTTTCCTTTTCCCATCTTGTTCCTCTATATCACCACCACGTTCGACGCAAAGCTGCGAAGGAAGAATTGAGATCGAAAGAAGTGATGGGAAGGATTATCTACTGCGTCCACTCTTTAAAACAGACCGCGTTAGTTGTCCTTCTCAACTCCCTTTTTATTCTATGAAAACAAAGGAAGGTGCCGTCGCGAATAAAAATGACGTGTTGTTTTAGCCTGGAAGGAAAATTCATGGCTGAAAAAGCACAAAAAAAGCACTCAATCAATGCAAGCACGAACGTGACAAGGCAAAAGGGAATATAAAAAATAGAAGAAAAAGGTCCATCTCTTTCCGTACACAGTATGTGTGCGTTTGTACAAATTACACCACCGGCAAAGCGATGGTGTTTGAGTGGCAATTACAATTACATTATTTCGTCCGATGTGGAATGAATCTCTTTAAACGAGGAGCACCGCGTTCACGCAGCCATCGTTTTCTGGATTATTCGTAACTTGCGCGTACTTCCCCCACACTACTTTACCTCCCGGCGTAACTAATCCCAACTCCTCTACTGAAACCTCAATGACTGTACCTTTTGTCATCACGCCTAAGGATGAGTACATTGGCCCGTTTGGATTCTTCTTCACGCCTAGAATTTGCAACTGAAACGTCGCTTTCAACTCTGGATGTGTGACGTGCGCTTTCGTGAATCGCAAGCCAGACGGGCGAATAAAGCGCTCGTATTTTGGTGGTTTACGCGTGAAACCTGGTCCAACAAACGTCGCTTTCGTAATCATTCTTTTCCAAGTCTTCTTCTGTCTTTTACCAGAACGCATGACTCGGAACATTTCGTCCTCCGCAATTGGTCGAACTTTCGGTAAAGGAACTTCCCACTTCCCCGCCTTCTCTTTCCGTTTTTGTTTAATCGTGTTGGAGAGTACTTTAGCTCTCGAAGTTGTTTCTCTGTCCATCAAGTACGCGGGAATAGCTCCTGGCGCGACTTCGTCTTCCACTTTTCTCTTTCTCCCTTTCTCTCCGTGTTGGTTGATTGTTTTCTTCATCGTGATCTTCTCCTTGAAGCGTTCTTTGCTGTATAATTTTGCCTTCAAGCCGATAAGTTTCTTCGCCATGGCGCTTCGCTTGTGCGGCTCTCTGGCTTCTTTCTTTCTCGCTTTCTCCTCATGATCGAGGCGTTTACCGTATCGCTTCTGGAAAAGCTCGATGTGCTCGTTTTGCGGCATTTTCTTCTAATTTAGATTATTTTAAGATAGAGCGCGTTCTCTCTTTCTGCGGCGCGTACGAAAATGACGGCTGAGGGTGAATTTTCGTCGATTGAATTTTTTTTTCTTTTTGCTCCAAACTGGTTGTTGTTTGATTGATCACATTTTTTGGTATCAGAAACTCTGACTGAAGAAAACAAAAATCAAAATAATCACCACACTTTACGTACTTTGCAAGTAAAAATGCGTCGAGCGCTCTCTTCTTCCTTGCGAAGAATGTGTCTAGCGACGAGCGAGATAGAAGGAGCGACGACGACGTCTACTTCGTACCATCGAATCGTTCCTTCCGCCGCTCGATGTTTATCGGGTGGTTTTAAAAATTCTTTTTCTTCTTCTTCGATCGAAAAAGAACAACAACAACAACGAAAAACAAAACTTTCCGAGAGAGGCATCGTCGTCGAGCCCGGTTCGAGCATCGCCGCCGAAGGTGTTTTAGGTTTGAACAACTTGCGAGACGTTCCTGGATCGAGAAAGTATCAGAAACGAAAAGGTAGAGGTATCGGATCGGGAAAAGGGAAGACCGCTGGTCGAGGACACAACGGACAAAAGTCGCGTTCAGGTGGAGGACCGAGACTAGGTTTTGAAGGCGGACAAACGCCATTAAGATTGACGTTACCCAAACGCGGGTTTACGAACAAAAACCAGATGCGATTTAATGTTCTAAATTTATCTGAGATCCAGCGAACGTTTGAAAACGAAAAGAACGTCGCTTTCAGCTCTGAAACGATCGGGAACGTCGTGACGATGAAACACTTATTAGCCGCCGGATTGCTCGATCGAAGAACGAGATTCGGAGTGAAGCTGTTGGCTGGAAACTGTAAAATGGACGACATTGAAGACGTGGAAGAAGATGAATTCGACGATGAAGAAGAGGATAATGAGAGGATGAAGAAAAAAAATGTACCATTTACGCTTAAATTGGATATAGAAGTGTCTCGGTGTTCAGAAACAGCAAAGGCGCTCATCGAAAAGAACGGAGGTCGAGTTACCAAAGTTCACTACAATCGATTAGGATTACGCGCGCTATTGAAACCGCACAAATTTCCGAGAGGATTACCGAAACCAGCGAGGACGCCACCGAGACTTTTGAAGCATGTTGACCGCGAGGGCACCTTAGATTTAGAAGAGCGCAAAGCGTTCGTTTGAGAGGATAAAGTGTATAAATATACTAGTTGTACTACTACTTTTTAGAACTATACACGCAAGACTAATGAACAATTTATCTACTTTTACGCAACAATATGTTGTCGCTGCTGCTTTTGAAATTCTCGACTACCGAATACGGAGTTGGATGCGCGCAAGACCACAGATGTTGTTACCATCGCGGCCCCGGCTACCTTTTTCTCTACGTATCGTTCAACTGCGAGCACGGCGTGCTGTCGCGGAGAAGAGCTCGTCGCTGCAAACGAACCAAAGTGCTTCCCGACTCGTTGAGCCGTCGCCATCTTCCCCTCTCCAATTGAAGAAGACGAAGACGAAGACGTTCGAGCGTCGTATAAAACTTCCGCCAACGTTTGCATGACAAATCCCATGGCATAGCAACACGCGCCAACTTGTGCCGAGATCGTGAGAAACGCTACGGATCTACCTCGTTTTCGCGTTGCCGTGAACGCGTTCAGACCGATCGATCCTCTTGTGCGGATAGCCGGTGAAACTAAGCTCACAATAGCCGCGTTCATGCCGATAGCCGCGAGAATATCACACGCGAAAAATTCCCACTCGTCCCAAAAAGAAGGCGGGGCGGGTCCTGCTCCTCCCGACTTCTTATACATCTTTTTATTGTTGTTGATGCTATTCTTTTTGCTATTCTTGGAGGATGACGATGAAGACGACGACAACGACGGTGATCTCGCGCGCACTCTCATAAACTCTATGAATGATAATAAGGCAACATCAATCGAGATATCTGTAAAGAGCCGACGACTGAAACTCGCATCCATCAACGCTCGGTTACGAAAAAACGCAAATTTCGAAACCACGTGCTTCATGAAGAAAGATTTCGAGTTCGCGAGGTCGAACCAACGCATCAGAACAGCAGCAGAAACGCCATTGGACGTTCGAATCATAGTGAGCATATCTTCAGGTAAAGGCGCTTTGTGTTCTTTACACAGCTGTTCGACTTTTGATGTTGGAATCGAGCCGTCTGTTGAAGAAGAAGCCGATATTGAAAGAGCGCTGCTATTATTATCGGCTTCATTCTCGTTCTCTTCGCTGTCATCACTATTTCCACTATTACCGCCGCTACTACCACCATTACCACCATTGTTATTGTTATCATTACCGTTGTTGTTGTCACCACCGCCGTTACCGCTATCCGCGACAGGCTCGAAGCCAGATTTCTTCTCCCTCACCTTGCCCCCGCTGAGTTCTGCTTCTGAAAAATAAGTAAACGCGCGAGCGGTAGATGACGAAGATGATGATGAAGATGACGAAAGTGAGACTGATCCCATCGCGAATGCGCGCGAAGAGGAGGGCAAAGATGCGTTCCAGCTGTTGCAACTCTGATTACTCCTTGTTCCTGTTGTTGTCGTTGTTGTTGTTGTTGATGATGATGGATAACAGGATACGGCTCCTTTTTTCGATGATTTTTCCCAACTGATTCGTTTGCTTTGAAGCGCCGAACTTTTTATCGACGACGACGAGCTACGCGTGGATGGGCCACACGTTGTACCATTCAACTGATTGCGGATTCCGCAACACTCCATCTTTTCGCAGTATATCATCCCGAAAGGAGTTTTAGAGAAGTGTTATTTTTGTGAAATGAGGAAATTTCTAACTGAACCCACAACAAAAGACAGAAACAGCAGAGCAGCCGAAACTCTTCATTTTCACAAACAAAAAAGAAGAGAAAAATTCAAAAAGAAGTTGTGGAAGTTGTGAAAAGTGCTTTCATTCGTAAGTGTTGGTTGTCGTTCCTTTTGTGACATGTCAAAAGACAGGACGCGAAGAGCATAAATCGGAAGACATGAGCGAATTAAGAATGCTCTCAGATGCCGCGCTGCTCGCGGCTGCGGAGAAGTCAAAGGAAGGTGCTAAGACGACGACGACGGCGACGGGAACATTTCCGCAGAAGCAGAAATTTTCGACGACGATGAAGAAAGCACTGCCGCAATCATCAAACACGACGAACGGCGGCGACGATTCGGACGACGAAGATTACGTAATTGGGAATTTAGAGTGGGATTCCGGTGGTTCTGGTTCAGACGATTCAGAAGACGACAACGACGACGACGACGACGACGACGACTTCTCTTCCGGCGATGAAGAAGAAGAAGACAGCTCAGACAAAGAAGAAGAAAAAGAAAGGAAGAGAAGAAGAAGGATGAAGGTAGAACGTTCTGTATCTGGGAAGCTCAGCTCATCACCGACGAATAAAGTCAGAGGAGAGTGCGAAGAGTTGGAGTATTCAGAATCGGAGGAAGAGTCAGAGGATGCAGGTAGCGATAGCGATAGCGACGAAAAGAGAGCAAAACGATACGAAGAACTCGAGGCGGAAAAGTTCTCAACCGTACAAAAGCAAGAGAAGAGCACGAGAGCAGGGGTACGACGCGTTCAATTTGATCTTATCCCGGACAATAAGCCCGCACAAATGTACGAAGCGACAAGAGGAGTAGCCAAATTTGCGAAATTGCCAGTAGGAAAAGAAGTATCAAAAGATATCATCAGAGATACGACGGGATGGATCCCGGCGATTGCGTCGCCGATGAAGGCGCTTCCGGGGTCTCTCGACTTTTACGAGCGACAAATAGCTCTAAATGATATCAACGCGCCCAATGGAGTAAATCACGTGTCGGGTAATGGTAGTCTACATTACTTTTCGGATAGTGAAGACGACGACGTTGGCGGTTATGATAACGACGCTTTGAACAGAAGCGCTTCGCGGCCGAGCGCCGGACCAATCGCCAGAAGAACCCGTGCGCGGTTCAATATGGACGACGTTTCGCTTGATGAACTAGAACAACGGCTGAACACGTTACCAGACGAGGAAGAGATGATGTTCACGAGTGAAAAAGATATATACGAGGATTTCTTGAGCGCAGTTCGTGTCATAGACACGAACGATGACGTTGGTCTGTTGGATAATATAGGAGCAAGTGACGGTGGAAATGACGGCCCGGATAGGAATGAGGAAAGTATAGCAGCGGTGTCGTTTAATACAAAAGGCGATAACGACAATGATGATGTTGACGACGACGATGACGACGACGACGAAGATTTTGAAGACGAAGATGTGCGCGCGCGGGAATTTCAATTGAAGTTGCGAGCGGAAAGACGCCGTTTGGAACGAGACTGCAGAGACGCCGGCAAAGAGAATCTCAGTGTAGAAGGCGAGGCGGGAAAGGGAGTTGGAAAGGTGATACCACAACACATGATACTCGCGACGAGACAATCGCAGAGAGTCGCGACTAGGAATGCACAAAAGCTGATCGAGCTGAAAAGAAAGTCGCACATGACTAAGAGCCAAGTACACCTTTTGCGCGATCAAATAGCTATCCATTCGCAACTTCTGGTACAGACATTTGCGCTACATGCTTGCGGAGAAATCAAGGGATTTTCAACCGAGTTCGAAGGTCCCGCGGATCTCTCGCTCAATTCAGAGTTCGTGAAATGGAATAAAGACATGCTTGACGTGTTGAGTTTGAAGTTCAAAGCAAGAAGAGAATCGGCTGCACTTGTAGTAAATGTGTTCGATAACGATATGATTCGCAACGCGGCTCAATTTATGGGTGACGTGGAAGAGTTCGCGCGTTCAGTCCGTCCTGATCTTCTCAGATTTACGAAAGAAGAAGGTAAACTTTGGATGTCTCCTAGAGATAGAATCATTACGGCAAAGTCGAGACATAGGCGACCAAATCTGCACTTCTCGAGAATAGATTGTATGTTCAGAGTGGATGACAGAACTACTTGTATGGATTACCCGGGAGCGAAACGTAGCGAGCACGTCACTGACATTGCTTGGAAACCAGCAAACAAGCAACTGATACGATTAACGAGGGAATTTGCGTTGAAGACGCGCATGCAACGAAGTTATTTACCCGGAGAGAACTCACTGCTTTCGTTTTTAGTGCCGAAACTCATCGGTCGCTGTGATCAAAGTGAGAAGAAAGAAACAAAACAAGGGAGTATGCGCGAATATGTGCCGTCCAGGACTAAATGGCTCCACACGGAGGATGTTTTGCTCGCGCATGGCTTACTAACATTTGGATGCTGCTCGGATGATACTTGCCAAGATATCAGAACCGCAAAACAACGTGACTTCATGGTGGAGCGTTTTATTGACGTGCAACGGCGTTTTTTACCGGGGAAAACAGTCAGAGCAATCAACGACCGACTCATACAACTTTTAGGCGAGTCGGACGGAGAGGATATGAAAGATACGCTGTGGCATACAAACAGAATAATCAGAAACATCAGGCAACGACAGGATACGTTTCTATCTCGTGAAGATATTTTGTTGATTTCGGATGTTCTCGAGTCTGTAAAAGGCTTGGACGCGGAGTATTTGGACCGATATCTCCTCTGGAGAGATATTGCGCTAAAGTTAGAAACAAAGTTTACGAAAAAGACGGAGTACGACAGCAAAGATTTACTGTTGTATATTCCAGGCTTGCTGAGTGATCAGTACGAACGCATGAAATGGAGCATATTGAGAAGAGGAGATGAACCAGCGAAAAGAATATCAGCCTCCGAAGTAAATCCGAGAGCGGTGGTCCATCGGCCGAACAAGAAGAGAAGGAAAGCACGGAGTAGTCGGCAAAAGATGCAAGAGCAAAATCCAAATCTTCAAGAACACGTCGTCGTTTTGGAAGAGTTGCAGTATTCAGAATCGGACGAATCGGATGAGGATTTTGATGAAGGTGAAGCTGAAGAGTTGGAATACTCTGATTCCAGCGAACTCGAAGATGAGGGTGAACTTTTGTAAAACAAAATTGTAGAACAAAAAATACGCTGCGCGCGCAGAACACCTATAATTTTATATATTGACTTTAAAAACGTCCATCATCATCTCTTACACTCTTGGATTACAACTAAGGCATATTCCTCTCCCGGTGCAATGACTAATTCGTTTCGCTCGAATCGGAGGCGTATGCACCTTGGTGACATATTGATTCCTCGACCATCTTCGTCGTAGTCAACTTCGTCGTTTTTGAGAGAAAAAGAGGCGGTGTTGGTCAACAAAGACGCCACGCTTGCAATAAAATCACTTTTGTTGATACATTTTGAACCACGCGCATGGACGATGCGACCAGCTTCGCGATCGATTATTGCGCAGCCAATCACACCCGCGTGCGAAAACAGACGCTTGAAAGTTTCATCGACGAACATTATCAGTCGAGGGTGTTTATTTATTTTTATTAGTAGGGGTGTTTTGGAGAGAACTAAAAATCGGTTTTGACCCCCTCTTGTTGACCTCCTTGGAAAAATAATCCCCTAAATTTGCATTTGATATATTTCTTAAATACAACCCAACAAGAAACCTATAGGGGTCGCATCGCAACCTCGACTTGGACGACTTTAAAATGCCCGCGGTGAGTGATAACATCGATGAAGTCAACACAACTGATCCACACGACATGGTTGTTCCACACGAAATGTTTGAACTGCACATGTGAAAGTGTGATTGAAGGCAAAAGAAGAGTCGCAACGAACCCCTAATCCGAAACTCCCCTAAATTTTCACGGAAAGAAAATCCAATAAACATTCCGTGAAATCCTCATACATCGTCAATATACGAATTAAAAACTCGTACATAGACGCGTAAGCATGTGTTTTACGCCTCAATGGTGTCTATTTGGGTTAATTCGCGCGTGCGCGCGCGGAATTGACCGATACACACCACATGT
>Ga0255763_1002325_pt1 | contig 18319 bp, 15 predicted proteins | sample 041ome_2_FD_179963 | JGI IMG/M metagenome (GOLD analysis project Ga0255763, IMG submission 179963) | Coastal salt marsh microbial communities from the Groves Creek Marsh, Skidaway Island, Georgia - 041406US metaG (version 2) | ecosystem: Environmental > Aquatic > Marine > Intertidal zone > Salt...
ACACGTGCGAAGACTGCGCAACTGGGTATGACACGTGTACGTCGGCCAGTGAAGGGTCAACGTGTAGTGCAAACTATCACGTGAGCGATGGCACGTGCGTCGCTTGCGGAGCAAACTCACAAAACGACGCCGGCGACGACATCGATGACGGAAACAGCCAGTGTGACTGCGACGAAGAATATTCGCTCGTTGATGGTAACTGCGTGAGAAATAGTTGCGGAAGTGGTAAATATCTCTCAACAGACTCGGACACGTGCGAAGACTGCGCAACTGGGTATGACACGTGTACGTCGGCCAGTGAAGGGTCAACGTGTAGTGCAAACTATCACGTGAGCGATGGCACGTGCGTCGCTTGCGGAGCAAACTCACAAAACGACGCCGGCGACGACATCGATGACGGAAACAGCCAGTGTGACTGCGACGAAGAATATTCGCTCGTTGATGGCGTGTGCATCAAGCAAGTCTCAATTGATGTGAAAATGGATTTCGCAGGCATCACGGGAGCCATTGACACGACGCTCGAGCAGAAACTTATCGACTCTCTCACATCGGGTATCGAAGGTAGCGATGGGTTTGACGCAACTGCTAGCGAAGTCGCGATCACGTACAAAATTTCGGCAAAGCAGACATTTACCGCCGCAGTGGATGAAAATGCATTCAAAACTGCCGCCGCGAGCTCGTTGAGTGTCATTGTATCTGACATTATCAACTTTTCACAAACGGCGGCACGTCGGCGTCTGTTAAGCAACGTCGTTACATACGACGTCTCAACCACGAATCGAGCCACCGCCAATTCGGTAAATACCGCGGCAGCTGCGGCTATCACCGTAGGTGGTGCAACAGGAACGCCTGCGACGCCCACGACTACGTTGGCGTTCGCAGTCACGTACACCGTGCCGTCGAGTGCGGTGTCGACTGTACAATCGACTGTCATGTCCTCGTCGTTCACCACCTCTGTCAACACAGCTGCGACGACCGCGGGCGTGAGTGGCGTGACGGTGTCTGTACCTCCATGCACCGGCATCGTAGCACCCACGAACGGCGCGTTGGGCACTTGTACAACGCAACTCAACAACGGCGAGTCTTGCGTGCCGGTTTGTAACGGCGACTACGAATTACAAGGCGGACCGACCATGTGCGTCTCTGGCGTACTCAGCGCCGCCACATGCCAGGCACCGAGCTCATCAGGCGGCGGGAGTACCCCATCTCCTTTTGATTTCGGCTTTTCTCCGGCGAACACCATTCGATTTGGCGTGTCGAGTGCGTTGATTGCGGCGTTTACAGTCGTCGCGTGAACAATTTTTCAAGAAAAGTAGTAAATTAACAGTAAATTTCCAATTTTGATAAGCTATGCAAAGTATAATAATTAGAAGCGTGCGCGTCGTGATTGTTTTTGTTGTTAATGATGACTTCGTAATCGTCATAATCATCGTCGTCTGCGAGCAACTTTTAGACAACCTACTCACCAGTGTTGAAAAATCCCAGTCGCGCCAAACAAACCATTGGCGCCCGCTCGAACTTGCAGGAAGAAGAAGACGGCAAAAAATACTACCGCAAAGTTCACGAGATCATTCGTCGTCGTTTGGGCGGGATCGCTGCCGCTAAATTCGCCCGCGCGATTGGCGCCTCGTCCGTCGGCTTTCTTGTTCCAGCTACTGTCTGGCACGGGAATGGCGAGCTTATCTCTGTCGTACGACGCGAGTAAATCACCCACCGCCGCCGTGGGTACGCCCGTGATCGACGCACGCGTGACTTCCCCGATTCGTGAGTTCATACGCGTGGTGTAAGGCAACGCTTCGATCACCGCCTTAGCGAGGTCGTCGATAAATAAAGGATCCGTGTCGAGCGCCGGTACGCGCCCCCACTTTTCAATGCCATTCTCTTCAGCCAACTCGCGGTACTCCATGTCGATTTCTTCGAGCGTTTCAATGTGCTCGCTGACGAAAGAAATAGGCACCGCACACATGGCTTTAGTGCCATCACGACCGAGCTGGCGAATGGTGTCGTCTGTGTACGGTTTCAACCACTCCACCGGACCGACGCGCGACTGGTACGCCAAGACGTGTTCGTTGGAGACGCCCATTTGACGTAATTCATCGACGATGAGCTGCACGCACTCCTCCATTTCGGCTTTGTACGGATCACCAGCGTCTTCTACGTAAGACACTGGCACACCGTGCGCGGAAAAGAAGATGATTGGCTCCTTGTTGTCGTCAAACTTGTCGTTGAGGGTTTGCGAGATGAGTTGCGCCATCGCCTTGACGTACCCGGGACGTTGATACCACGACGGAATCACCGTGTGCCTCACTCGCGCAAGCTGTTCATCCTCCGAAAAGTACTGTTCTAATAATCGCAGACTCGATCCCGAGGTTGAAATCGAAAACTGCGGGTAGAGCGGAAGCACGACGAGGCGGTTGACGCCGTCGCGCTTGATGTCTGCGATGGCGTCCTCGGTAAACGGCTTCCAATATCGCATGCCAACGTACGTTTTCGCTTGCACCCCGCGCGCATCGAGCGCGCCTTGCAATGCACGCGCTTGATCATCCGTAATTCTTCTCAACGGCGAACCACCACCAATGGACTCGTACGCCTCGCGACTCTTTGGCGCGCGAGACGCGCTTAAAATACTCGCCAACGCCCCTTGCAAAAATTGCAACGCCTGCGGCAAGCGAATAATATCCGGATCGGCAAACAAGTTGTACAAAAACGGCTGCACGTCATCCAACGTCTCGGGTCCACCCAAATTGAGCAATAAAACCCCAACCTTATATTCCTCATCCTCGTCCTCAGCCTCCGCGCCCGCGCCCTCCTCGTCGACGAAAACGCCCCTCGCGGCGCCACCACTCGTCGCCCCATCCACCGCTCTCGCCTGTAATCGATAATTCAACCTCCTGTTCCCATACTTCTCCACCCAATCCGCATCACTTGGCGTTGACGACCGCGATACCGCCTCGCTCGGAACCCTTTTGCTCGCGCCGCTCCGCGAGGGCGCCGGCGCCGGCGACCGCGACCGCCGCCCGCCGCCCCTCGCCCCCGCACCGCTCGCTCGCGCCTGCGCACACCTCGACGCACGCCGCGACGACGACGACGACGACGACGACGACGTACTCCCGCTCGTACTCGCGAAATCCCCCATCGCGCGCATCACCGACGTCGTCCCAATCATCATGGTGCGGATTAAAGTAAAACCCAAAAGCGCCGACGCGAAACGATCGTTTCCCCGCGCCGCCCGCGCTCGGTCACACCGCCACGCGCGTGAGACGCGTAGAACACCGCGTGTGCTCGACGACGGCGGCGACGGTGCTCGCGCGCGCGCGTCCGCGTCGCGCTGTGCCGCGTGCGCGCGGTCGCGCGAAGAGAGGTGATCAAACAAATCCGCCGACTTTTGCGTGTGGGGGGGTATGTGCTGAGTCATAATTGGTCGATTGACCAATTCGTGCTCAAGGACATCTCACAAGACATGGTTGCCGACTGTCCTCCGTCCGTTCGCGCGCGGCGCGATTGATCGACGCGGCGACGGCGCGCGCGTGGATTGAGCGAACGCGTGCGGTGCGTCGCAGGCGACGCGCATCGGTCGCGAACGCGTGAGGGTGTGCGCGTGGTGTGGTGTTTGAGGCGCGTGCGTTGAGTTTCTGTGTTACAAAGTTGATGACGATGATGACGCCGATGACGATGACGATGACGATGACGATGACGACGATTCGCACGGGGACGTACGGTGGTGTTCGTGGTGTGCGCGCGTCGTCGTCGTCGTCGTCGATGGTGGCGGTGTTGGTGGCACCGCCGCGGAAAGGGACCGAACGCCGCGCGCGAGTAACCGCCGTCTCACGACGTCGTCCCGGAGGCGCGGTCGTGACCGCGGCGAAGAAAAACTCGGGTGGCGGTGACTTTATGCCGAATATTGATGCGGACAAATTGATGAGCAAGTACGCTGGGAATGCGGCGAAGACGGCGCTGAATGCGGCTGATAAGTTGGCGCGCGCGACGAAACCGCAGACGTACGACGGCGTCTTTGCGTTGTTATTCATTAATTTCGCGCTTTTCGTCGCCGATCACTGGGCGCACCTATCATTCGTCAAGATGTTGTATTTGAATCACGTTCATCCGGTGTGGTGGCAGTTCTTTACTTCGACGTTTTGTCACGCGTCTTGGGAGCACCTGAGTTCAAACATCTTCTTCCTGTACATTTTCGGCAAGTTGATTGAAGAGGAAGAGGGCGCGTTTGGAGTGTGGATGTCGTACTTGGTGACTGGAATCGGCGCAAACTTGGCGTCGTGGCTAGTGCTTCCCAAGAGCGCGGGTGGGGTTTTAGGTATCGGTGCCAACGCCACGGTGAGCTTGGGGGCATCCGGCGCGGTGTTTGGCTTGTTCGCGGTGTCGGTGCTCGTCAAGTTGAAGTTTAACTGGAAACGAATTTTAGAAGTCATCATCCTGGGTCAGTTCGTGCTCGAACGATTTTATAGCGAAGCAAGGATGATTGCAAATGTAGGTGGTGTCGGTTCGACTGGCGTGAACCACGTGGCGCACTTGGCGGGCGCGCTCGTGGGCGTCTTACTCATCGCCGTGTTGAATAAGACGTTGCCGCCGATGGAATGATGCGACAAAATGACAACAACATCGAATGTGTAATACGTAATACCAAGAAAGATTTTATTATAAAAATTTCACCACCAACAAACCATCGTCGTCGAGGCAGTTTTCGATGTCAAGACGTTCTCGGGCGTCATTCAACTAAAAGACACCTAAAGCGGTCGCGACGGCGAAAATCAAGAACAACACGCCTCCAATGATACCGACGGTTCTTTCGCTAATTCTCTTCGAAAGTAAAGATCCACCGACGACAGCAATGAGAGTGGCTAAGAAGTGCCCAAACGTCGCCCCGCAGGCGACACCGATGGGATTTTGTGCCGCGCCCAACGCCACCGTGGCTAACATGCTTCGGTCGCCCCACTCGGCGATGAAAATCAAAGTAAACGTTTCCACCAACGCCGTGAGGAGCGGTCCTCGTTGTGCGGTGGACTTACACACCACCTCAGTCGCCTCCGCGAGTTCGCCGTGTTCTTCCGGAGTCGATCCAGTCTTTGGAATCTCTAAACTCTCTTTCAAAGTCTTGATCCCAAAAAACAACAAGAGCGCGCAGGCGGCGTATTCCCCCACGGGTAACGTCGTCATCAACCCGTTCGGAAGCTTCTGAAACGCCCGACCAATCGCAACTGAAATCACCGTCATCGTCGCCAACGCTGATGTCGCCCCTATCAACACTCGAAATCGCCCTAATCGCATCGCTAATAGCGCCGCGATGAAGAACGTCTTGTCCCCGAGCTCGCTCACGAAGATCAACGCAAACGCCGCCGTGAACCCACTCTTCGCCATCGCCCCCACGAATGATCGCCACGCATCATACGACGCTGTGGTTGATCCTAACCCTAATGTTATATACAACGCAATCGCCACCGACATCGCCGCGCCAAAGTACGTCGCTTGCAACGCGTACCCCGTCGTCGGCGATTCCGCATCCTCGCGCACCAACTTCATGAATTCCAAATCGCACGACTCGCTCGGGTTCTCCGCGTCACATTCATCCTCACCGTCGCCTTCAGTCGCACGCAAGAGTGACAAGTGCCGACTATGCGCGCCGTGCGTTCGCACATGTCGCGCGTCGGCGCGAGAGAGCGCGACGACGCGCGTCGCGGCATCGACCCTCGGCAATCCTCGGGACGACGAGAATCTCGCGCGCACGGTGCGCCGCGCGTCGCCTCGCGCGGCGGCGCGCGGTGTGGGGGGTGCGAATGAAAGCGATGTGCGCGACGGTGCGGCGTACATGGCGGCGACGCGAGCGGTCGCGCGCGACGGGGTGTGCGGGTGGAATCGGTTGCAGTGGTGTGGTGCTGACTGGACGCGGTCGGTCGACACGTTTTACCCCTCGCGCGCGGCTCGCGTTGATGATGGCGCATGCGTGACGACCACGCGGACGGTGACTTTAGAAATACGACGAATGAGAAGATATATGAGAAAATAGTGCGCACGTGCGTTGAGTTACATGCCGATGGGGGCGAAGGAAGCGCCACGCGGGGCGAGTTTTTTCGCTTTTTTGGCGTCTCGCGCATCCTTCTTTTTTCTACCGTCGGATTTGAGCTTTTTTCTCGCGGCGTCTTTTTGAGCCTTGAGCGCGGCTTTGGTGGCTGAGGACCCAATGAGTTGCGGGGGATCTTTTAAGCCGAATGCTGCGGCAACGTGCCCGAGATGTAGACGTTTGATGTGAAAAATGTGCTTCACCGCTGATGGAAAAGTGGCGTACGCGCGCACGTACGCGCGGAACGCATCCTTAGCCAAGGTATTGTAGGGTTTGTCCGATGCGACTTTAGACATGAGCTTTTTCGTCATGTACTGTGCCGCTGGATGAAGATGCGGCATGGATTTAAACATGGATCGGTCGCGGTCAGACGCGCTCTTGGCCTCGTCGAGCACGTTCAACATTGCCACCGCAGATCCTTCCTTAAACTTCACCCCTTCGGCGGCTAAGACATCCTTGAACTCGTGTTCTTTTGGCTGTAAGAATAACACCGCTTCACCGTTGGAACCGAGACGCGCCGTGCGTCCGACGCGATGCACGTACGTTGTCGCGTCGTTTGGTGGGTCCACTTGAACAGTCGCGCCCACGCCGACAAAATCTAAACCGCGCGCACCGACGTCGGTGCACAGTAAAACCCCACTTTTCGTTTCTGCAAACTTCCTAAATACGCTCGTACGCTCGCCTTGGGCGAGCATACCGTGAAGGCGAAAAATTTCGTACGGTCCTTGCGCGGCATCGTCATCATCCTCCATCTTCCCTTTGCTTCCTTTCGCGAGCCAGCGCAAGGTTTTGTAATGATATTCCACTGATTCACACGAGGAGAAGAAAACAATAGCTTTGGAAATCGAGCCTTGCATCCATCCTGCGAGTAGGCCCGCGAGAGCGGGCAAGCGCGCCTTCATTGAAACTTCCACTGACGTGTGGTTCAAGCCTTCAGGCATGCGAATTTTACTGCCGCCAGCCATGATGTTTGCCATGCGCTTCAACCCGTCGATATCCATCGTACCTTGCCCGCCGCCATCTTCATCGCTATCACTCCCAGCGCCACCGCCGACGATTTCTAAATCGTCCTGTTCCGGTTCAATGACAATAGTCACTGGGTCCACCATGCGCTCTGCTAATCTCGCCGTCCCTGGCGTAAGTGTCGCCGACAGTAGCGCCGTGCATAAGCTGGCATTTTCCGTGCGACGACTAATTTCGCCTAAAATCGCATTCAAGTCCTCCTCAAATCCTAAATCTAGTAATCGATCGGCTTCATCCAGGACAAGCCATCGCAAATTGTCGACATTGAACGACTCCGTCATGCGCAAATGATCGAGTAAACGTCCTGGAGTGGCAATCAAAAGCACCACGCCCTTGCGCAATCGTGCTTTTTCTTTCGCGCGGTTCTCACCACCCATGATTGAGCTCGTCACCACCCAATGATACGGTCGCCCAACCGCGCGCGCTGTGTCCTCGACTTGCGTCGCCAACTCGCGTGTGGGCACTAAAATCAACCCTCTCGTGCCACCTTCGCGCGTCACGCGCGGTGTAATTCCACCAATCTCGCTAAATAATGGTGCTATGTAACTCAACGTTTTCCCTGAACCCGTTTCGGCGCGAACCAAGACGTCTCGACCGGCGAGCAGTCGTGGTATTGTCCGCGCCTGCACCGTCGTCGGCGCACCAAACCCAACATTTTCCGTCAAGTGCTTCACCATCGACGGTGGTAAACCACACTCTTCAAACGTCTTTGCCTCACGCCCAAAGACGCGCGCGCGATTAGACGCATGTTCACCGTCATCGTCATCGCCATCACCGCCTCTCGCGCTCGACCCGACGTCTTGCGCCGCCGCGCTCTTCATCAAACTCGCCCAATCCCGCGGGTTAAACGTCAGCAACGCCGCACCACCATCCTCATCACCATCCCCAATATCATCTCCATCGCCTTTGACCACTTCAAACGCATCATCATTGCGAGATGTTGCCTGATTCGCCCCACCGCCGCGCCGTCGCTTCCCGTCGCCCTCGTCGCGCCCGCCGCTCCCCTTACGCTTTCCACCATCACCCCGCGCGCGTGCCCCCTCGCGAGACCCTTCCGACGCGCGCGACACCGTCATTCGACCCTTTCCTCGCCCTTGGCCATCTCCGCGACCGCCACTGCGCCCTCCGCGGCCGGCATTCCGCGCATCCACGCCGCCGCCCTCACCGCCGCCGCCGCGCTGCACCGCGCGCTGCCCACCCCTGTAACCTTTCTTCGACCCGCGCGCGACCGTGCGGCGGCGAGGATTCCCAACTTTCCGTCGTCCGCCATCGTCGTCGTCCGCGATGTTCAGCACGAACCCGTCGTCGTCCGACATGATTGATTGATTGACGATGCGCCGCCGATGAATGCCGCGCATGGCTCGCGCGTTGACGTCGATATGGACGACGACGACGGGCGAACCGCGCGTTCGCGAGCGCGCATTCGTATTGCGTGCATTCGTATGCGCGTCCTCCGTCGCGCCGCGCGGACGCGGTCGACGTCGCGCGGTCGTCGCGGCGCGTGTGACGGTTGAGTTCGCCAGAGCTCACCTCGGACGCACGACTGACACGACAGCCACGCGGCGAGGCGATGACGGCGCGCGACGACGACGGTGACGACGACGAGGATGATGCGTGTAACAGAGGCTGCGTACAGCACGCCACGCGCCGCGCCGAGGGCGACGACGACGACGAGGATGATGATGATGACATCATCGGGACGTGTCGCGTGTGTCTCGACCAAGTCTCGCGCGCGGACATCAACCGCGCCGCGGCGACGATGCTCGGATGCGCGTGTACGCACGCATGCGCGCACATTGCGTGTGGAGACGCGTACGTGCGCGCCAAGGCACACGAAAGGCGGGCAAAGTGTGCGAGAATGTGCGAAGTGTGTCACGAGGACATGGTCGGGCTGCCGACGCCTCGCGCGCTCGCGCGACGAGTTTCGACGTCGACGACGACGGCGATGGCGGCAGATGCCGCGGAAGGTGAACGCCAAAATACAATCGTCGTCGTCGACGCCGATGACTTTGATGACGACGACGACGGTGGCGGCAGTGGTGCGACGCGCACATCACATCAAAGTCGCGGGCGCGTCCGCGATCGACGGCTATCGACGGCGCGCGGCAGAGATACTTTTGCATCGCCGTGCGTCGCCATCTTCGACGCCTGTCGCTGCGTCTACGCCTCGCGCGTCATCATTGCATTCATCGTGTGTTTTCTTGCCCTTCTCGCCGTCGTGTTCAACGTGTCGTTTCTCGGTGACGTGTATTAACGACGCGCGCGCGTCGATAGGGGAACGACGACGCGAACAGACATTCGGATTTGCCAAACCATGTTGATGACGTCACTCGGCGACGACGCGGACGACGACGGCGGCGGCGCGCATCGTCGCGTGGAAAACAGCCCCCTAACGCGATCGCTCTGTATCGCCGCGGGAAAGATCATCGCGAGAAACGACCGTCGCACGATCTTTCGTCGCAACGTCCGAGACGGATTTGATTTGATTTTAAATCAATGACGGATGTCGTGCAGCACACGCCACCACCGCGCGCGACGTCGTCGTCATCGCCCGGACGCGATGCGTACTCTCCATCATCGGTGATGCACACCCCGGAGTGCGCGGTGCGGTCGTTGGATATCGGCGAAGACGCCGCGTCGGCGGAGGCGCTCGCGGATGCGATTCGCGACGCCATGTATCTCACGCCTCGTCGCACGCCAAACGGCGGCGGTGCCGTGAGTGGTGGTCGGGCGTATACGATGGCATCATCATCATCGGCGTCGGCGTCGGCGTCGGCGTCGTCGTGTTCGGCGTCGTCGTTGCGATATAGTACGCCGATTATGGATGCAAAGTCATCATCGTCGTACGCGTACGGCGAACGCGACTGCGCGGTGTGTCATTCACCGCTCGATCGCACGCGCCCCGAGGCGTCGGATGACCCTGAAAAACACGATCTCGTCACTGGTTTAACCTGCCGGCACGTGTTTCATAAGTGTTGCTTGGTGCAGTGTCGCGCGCATGATATTCAAAAGTGTCCGACGTGTCAGCAACCGTTGCCGCGCGGATTCACGCCCGAAGCCGTGCGCGAAGAGAGGAATAGGAATAGAATGCGGGATAGGATTATCGCGCGGAGTCGACGAGCGACGGATGCGATTCGATTAGCGCGCGCGCGTGCGATTGTGAATGGTTCGGGTGGACACGGAGGGAGTCCGGGGATGTCATCGCCGGGAACGCCCGTCGGATTTGGGATTTCGTTGTCGCAAGACGCGGGCGCGGCGGCGTACGCCGGGATTGGATTACCACCGCTCGCGCCTCGCACGTGCGAACGCCCTGGGCGACATCACCCGTATTCTCCAGTGTCGCGGTCGCCAAGTTCGGGTTCGGAGGAGGATGAATTCTTCGTCAGTCTCACGCAATGATTGATTGATGACCACTCGCGCGCGCGCCGAAGAGGCGTGGTACTATTTCTACACACACATTGTTGATGATATATACATACGTAATATAAGCTATCGCAGTATTAAAACCTCGGCATGCGATCGCCCGGGTTTAACACCATGGGATCGCCCTTCCAATCCGCGACGACTTGTCTACCATCCGGAAGCGTTTGTCCGACGACGAGGGCGTCTTCGTCGACGTCAGCCATCGACATCGTCGCTCGTTTCGACGCCACTGGCGGTGGCGGTGGCGGCGCGTTCGCCACCGCCGTGCGCGCACCGCGCGGTAACGGTGATCCAACGCCGCTGGTACGCATGATGACCCATTCCGTGCTCCCATCGACGACGAATTCCGCAAACGCGCGCGTCCAATCGGCGTGCGCCTCGCGCGGAATAGCCGCGAAAAATGCATCCACCTCTCCGACGGATTTAAACCCATCAATCTCCATTTCGATCGCACAATCGCGTCCACCGATGTGGGATGAATAAAAAGTAAATCGTTCCGGGTCGATGCCCGCGGCCGGGGCGATTTCACGAGCCCATTCGCGCAACGCGTCGGTAGCCGCCGTCTTGCGTCCAAAGCGCGCATCCACGCGCCACCGCGCGATGATCCCACGCGCCGCGCGCAACGGCACCGGAACCGACGCCTCGATCACCGAAGATGCATCCTTCTGTTTCCCCGCGCGCGCAACGGCGTCTGATGCCGCGGCGTTGGCGGAAATGCGCTCGAACGCGTCGTCGCCCGGCAACAAGAGCTCAAAATTCGTCCCCGCGCGAATCGCGCTCGTCCCACGCCGTCGCGTCGCCGCCGCCGGTGCGCCGCGCAGCGCGCGCGTTCTGTTCGCCGTCGATGGTGCGTGCGCGCAGCGCGCCACCGCAGTCGTCGGCATCGTCGGCGTCGGCGTCGTCATCATGATGCAAGTGTGCGTCGCGCAATGACCACACACGTCGACGTCGTTCTATTCGAATGCGCGACAGCGACGATGACGTCGGCCCCGCCGACGGCGCCGCATCGCGTAGCGACAGCGATGATTCGCTCTTCACGCTCCCCGACGCGCTCATGGGGTTCGGCATCGACGACGACGACGACGTCGACGTCGATGGGAAAGATGAGGCGCGAACGCCCGCGTGGATAGCCGTCGGTCGTCAGCGACGACGCGGACGACGACGATACAGCGACGACGAGCGAGCGAGTGGTGACGATGAGAACGATACCATCGATGCGCTGCGACGGGAGAACGCGCGCTTACGGGCGCGCATGGAGGACATGGAGCGCGATTTCGATGCGACGTGGGCGGATGAGATGCGCGCGACAAGACGCGCCGTCGTGGCACGCGACGCGCAGTGGTCACGACGGGTCGAGCGGTATCGTAAAATTGCGAATGATACTCGCGCGGCGCATGAGCTCGATCGGGCGACGTGGAGCGTCGAACGTGATGCGCTGAGGTTGGGGAAAACGACGTCGTCGGAGGCTTCGGCGTTGAACGCCAAACGCCTCGCCGCGCTGAAAAGTGATGTACGCGCGTTAAAGGCGGCGCATCGGGAATTAAGGAGCGCAGCGGAATTAACGCAGCGGCTCATTGCACCAGCTGTAGATGCCGCACTAGATGGCGTGCGTCGAGCGTTATGATTCGCTCGGCGCGCGCGCGGTAGTTAGTTAGCACACGTTCGTACGTTTGTACCTTTGCGTCAAAATTCTTCATCGTAACATTACAAGTGTTGTTGTAACACATATACACAGCGTTGAGGAGCGGTTAAGGAGCGCCGCTGCCAAAGTAGTACGAAAAATCCGCCTTGAGCCCGTCCGAGTACCACCCGCGGGGTACCCAACTCTCGTCGCGCGCGTCGTACCATGATAACCTCGGCTTCGTCCTCGGTGCGCGCTCATCCACCACGAGCACACTCCGCATAAACTCACTATCTCTCGCGAGCCGCGTGGCGCACAAAAAGCTCGGAATCGACGGCACATACAACTCATTCGTCGTCGACCCGACGGCGCCCGTTCCCCCAACCTCGCGTCGCGTCTGCTCCTCGACGATCGCATCCAGCGCCGGCGCGAACGCATCACCGATCGCATCCGCCACCGAACGCATGGGCATCTCCTCCGAATACCTCGCATCGAACCACCCTTTCGCCTTCACCGCATCCGTCGACACCGAACGACCACCACCACCGTGCCAATCCTCGGCATCGAATTGCCGCGTCAGCACGCGAAAAGACGACGACGAAGACGTCGTCGTCGCGCGCACCGTCGCGCCCACGCGCGCCGCCGTCCTCGCCAGCATGTCACGAAATCAACACTCACGAATTTTCCCTCGCGTGTCGTCGCGATCGTCGAACTCTCGATCGCGTCGCGTCGTGCGTCCGTGCGTCCGCGCGTCAGCCAATGCCGACACGCGCACCCAGGCGCACGCATCCACGCATGCATCCATGCATGCATGCATGCGAACACCGAGACGCACGCGACGCGCGCATGGATGCTCGACGCGCACGACGCGATGCATACATATCTTTACCATCCCATGCGTTCGCACGACGACCGACGACCGACGACCGACGACCGACGACCGACGACCGACGATCGACGCAGCCACCGACGCGAACGCGCTCGCGCCAAACGCGAAGAACGTTCCCGCGCAAAAATATCTCACTTTTCGATAGGGGGACCCAACGAGACCAATCACGACCAGGAGGATCGCGCATCAGGGGTCCGCGTCCGCGCCGGTCGATCGACCGCGACGATGCGGGTTCCATCGATGGCGATGATCGATCGCGAGGGGGACATGATCGATCGCGTGCGCTTTCGTGATGATGATGATGATGATGATGCGCCGTCGTCGTCGTCGTCGTGCGCGCCATCATCATCATCATCGTGAAGGATGATGATCTTCAGAGCGGTACGCGGGACGCGGTGTGGAGGTGATGTCGTCGTGGTTTTACGTCGCGGATGGGGACGATGAGAGCCGACACGGGTACGTCGTCACCGGGTTCGGTGGTGGTGCGGTGGCGACGACGACGGCGCTGGGGGGTGTGGATGTGGAGCGAGGCGGTGGTGGGACCACCACCACCGCGTCGGGGCTGCCGCCGACGATGTCGGTGCATGCGCGTCATGAGAGCGATGTGAGCGTGATGAGTTATGCGAGCGCGATGTCGGTGGTGGCACCGACGATGGTGGAGGAGCACGCGCGGATGAGCATAGCGGTGGGGGATGTCATTCGGTGCGAGTGTTCGTCGACGCGCGGGGCGATTGGGGACGACCAGGTATGGGCGGTGGTTATTAAAGCGAATCATAGGGTAAGGATAGGGCCAATATTGAAGAAGAAGCGATCGTCAAAGGTGAAGGAGTATCGGTTTGAGTTTACGAGCGAAGCGGCGATGAGGAGTGCGGCGCTCGAGGCGGCGCTGGCGTGCGGATTGAAGGACCGAGGCGATTACGATCTCAGCGCGTCAGGCAGGCGGCGGTTATTAGTGATTGTCAATCCAAAGTCTGGTAAAGGGGATGGGGTGAAGATATGGGAAACCAAGGCAGCGGTGGTGCTGCGCGCGGCGGGGTTTGAATTTGATGTGCAGACGACGACTGGAGCCAAGGAGGCGACGCGCGTGGCGAGAAGCGCCGACTTGTCCAAGTACACTGGCATCGTCGCCGTAGGCGGCGATGGTACCGTGGCAGAGTTGTTTCAGGGTTTGGGCGAACGTGACGACGCCGTGCGAGCAATGAAGGTGCCGATTGGGATCATTCCAGCTGGTTCAGGGAACGCGTTGTGCAAGTCTATTCAAAGCGACGCCAACGAGTTCTGCGACCCAGTGAGCTGTGCGGTGACAATCGCACGCGGGCACGCACGAGCTCTCGATCGGGCAGAAATTAAGTTTCAAGACCAATCGACGAAAGGTTGGAGCTCGACAAAGACGACGCACTCGCTTTTATCGACGTCCTGGGGATTCTTTTCTGACGTCGACATCGAGAGCGAGAAATTCAGATGTCTCGGAGGTTTACGATTCACGTTACAAGCGATCGTACGAATCATATCTCGACGTATGTATCGTTGCAAGTTAATGTACGAGACGAATGAGTTGGGTGAAACGCACAACGCAACGCATTCTTTGGGTCCAATTGGTGAACCTGTCGCCAACCGTCCCGGATGGCGCGTGATCGAAGGTGAAATCTTAGGTTTATGGGCGCTCAACGTGCCTTGGGGAACTGAAACGACCCTCGCCGCACCGCACGCAAAGTTCGATGACGGCTCCATTGACCTCGTTATCGTTCGCCCGACGAATCGAAGGAACATGCTCAAACTGTTGCTCGCTTTTGACGCCGGCGAGCATGTACATAACCGCGCGGTCGAGTACATCAAAGCTAAATCTTTCGAGCTCTACCCGGAAGAAAATTGCTCAAATAAAGCCGGTGGTTTCATCGCCGTCGATGGAGAAGTCGCAGCGCAGCGTTATGACCCAAAGCGGAGCCAGGAAAAATATGGTCCTTTTCGATGCGACGTCTCGCGAGCCGGATGTCAAGTCTTCGCCCCCAGCAGTACTTTGTAGCAATCGTGCACGTTAGCATTTACGATACCGTAATACATCCTATATTTATTAGTGTCTTCTCTTTCATCAGAAAGCTCTTCCATCATCACCAAAACAACGCCTCTCGCGCGCCGAGCTGCTCGTATTCACCAGACTACGTCGACCCGCGTGCCTAGTAGCAGATCCCTTTGGATAGACCGATCCGGCGCCACTCTACCGCCACTGATCGACTCTCGTGCGTGTGCGCAGCACAACGAGCAGACGAAATAAACATGTCGGACGAAACTCCGATCGATCCCGTGCCCGCGGCCGAAGGCGAAGACGGTGCGCCGTCAAAAAAGGCGCTTAAGAAGGCTGCGGCGGCGGCTGAAAAAGCTCGCTTAAAAGCCGAACGTGCTGCCGCGGTGGCGGAGAAACTCGCCGCTGTGCAAGTCACCGATGATCCGTTAAAGCACTTGTATGGCGATGCGCCGATGGTGCAAAGTCAAGAGGTTTCCGGGCGCGTGTGGACGCGCGTGGATGAGTTGGATGCGAGTAAGATTGACACAGAGGTTTTGGTTCGAGGACGCATCCATAACGTGCGCGGGAAGGGTAAGAGCGCGTTTATTGTCTTGAGACAACAAACTGCAAACGTGCAAATCACTCTCTTCGTGGATGACGTGAACGTGAGCAAAGGGATGGTGAAATATGTGTGCGCCTTGCCACGGGAGACGGTGGTGGACATCAGAGGTTTGGTCGTAAAACCCGAAGTCCCGGTCGAGTCGTGCACGCAGAATGAGATTGAAATCGTGTGCCGTAGTATTCATTGCATCTCGCGTTCGGCCCCGGATCTGCCATTCTTGATTGAGGATGCGTCGAGACCAGACTCGGCGTTTGAAGCTGAGGATACGCAATACGTCCGCGTATTGCAGGATACGCGCTTAAACAATCGAGTGATCGATTTGCGTACGCCGGCGAACAACGCCATTTTCAGAATCCAATCTGGTGTCGGTACTCTTTTCCGTGAAGCGTTGCTGAAGCGCAACTTTGTGGAAATTCACACTCCAAAGCTCATAGGCGGGGCATCCGAAGGCGGCGCCTCAGTGTTCACCCTCGATTACATGACTCTCGGCAAGGCGTGCTTGGCGCAATCTCCGCAGTTGTACAAGCAAATGGCAATCATGGGTGATTTGGAAGGTGTTTTTGAAATCGGTCCAGTATTCCGTGCTGAAAATTCCAACACGCACCGACACTTGTGCGAGTTTACAGGTTTGGACATGGAAATGAACATCAAGGAGCACTACAACGAAGTCTTAGACGTGCTTGATGACTTGTTCGTGAACATGTTTGATGGCTTGAACGAGCGCTTCGCCAAAGAACTCAGCGTTGTGAACGTGCAGCACCCTTTCGAGCCTTTGCAGTACTTGAAGCCGTCGTTGCGTATCACTTTTGAGGAAGGCGTGAAAATGTTGCAAGAAGCCGGCGTGGAGATTGACCCGCTTGATGACATCGGCACCGAAACCGAACGTATCCTCGGTGGTTTAGTGAAGGAAAAGTATAAGACGGACTTCTACATGCTTACGCGTTACCCCAAGAACGCACGTCCGTTCTACACCATGCCTGCTCCGGATGACCCGAACTACACCAACTCGTTCGACATTTTCATTCGCGGTGAAGAAATTATCTCTGGTGCTCAGCGCATCCACGAACCGGATATGCTCGCCCAACGCGCTGCTGAGTGTGGAATTGAAGTATCGACGATCCAATCGTACATCGACTCCTTCAAGTACGGTGCCATGCCGCACGGCGGTTGCGGCGTTGGTCTCGAACGTGTCGCCATGTTGTTCTTGAATCTAGGCAACATCCGTAAGACGTCCATGTTCCCGCGCGATCCGAAGCGCTTGGCTCCTTAAACTGACATGCAAGCACACAAAAACGTGCGAATACATGCTTAAAACTATTATTGACTACTCTCATTACACAACTACTAGACTAAAACATAAACACAATATAAATAAGAAATTTCCATTCACTCGCCCGCACGTGTCACGCGTCAAGCGTCACGCGTCAACGAATCTTGTTCTCAAACATCGACGCCACGGCTTCGAAAGCTACGAATGACACGGGAAATCCTAGAGTAATGCGCAATGACGTCACTAATGTGCCTTTGTAGAACGCTGTCGGACCTTCGGTTTGAAGGATTCGAATAAAGGCTCGCGTCATTGTCGGATACTCTACCGGTTTCCCCGCGACTGGCACCTCACCTTGCATTCGACTCTTTAAAATATCAAATGGCATCTTGAACGCTGTCGCGACTAAACCAGCGACTACGCCCACGCCGATATTTTGCGTCGCTTGCTCTGTAAATGTCTGAGGTGTTGTCAACTGTTGCTTGCACCAATGAATCGAGCCGAAATAGCACGAGTTGAACACGTTGTTCCTCAAGCACGTCGGCCAAAACCCTGCGTAAAGACCTTTCAAGCCTTCGGTGCGTAGTATTTCACGCATGCATCCAATGCTACTCGCGTATCGTCCCATATTCTCCTTGGTTTGCATGCGAACTTTCACCGTCTCAAATGGCGTCACGCACGCGCTCTCCGCGTACGCCGTCAACCAACCCGCGCCGAAAGCTTCAGCGCTGGTCATCGCTTCGACGTCTCTACTCACAACCTTCTTACTCCATTCATAGCCTACATACATGCACAACGCCTGTGGACGCAAGCATGCGGGCAATACACCTCGATAAAGCGACACGACGCCGTGCGCGGCGGCTTGCGACCTCAACGCCGTCGTAAACGGGACGTTGACTCCACGGTTCACATGAGCCTGGGTCTTCACGACGTCTACAGGGTGACATGCCAAAGCGTCCTGTGGTATTTACGCGCGAGCGCATGCGTCAGTTTCGTTCAAAACGCGCGCGTTGCGTCACGTAAGATGTAAATAGCGTAAAAAGTGCACCGCCGGCGGACACGATGGCGAGGCCGGCGGCGACGGCGACGGCGACGTAACGCGAACGACGAACGACACGTACCGCACAACCGGCGATGAAGCCGGCGAATATTTCTTCATGCGCCGCTAGACCTGGCATCAGTTGAGCGGTGCGCGCGCTGCGCGCCGCAAAGTACGGCGAGAGCAACGTGTCTTGGTATGTGGAGGTACATGAGCAAATACTTTGTTGTTATTAACCAAATTACAATACACTAAATCAATTCCTCCCCTGTGTCCGAGGACGATGAGGAGGTCCTATGAAATGCGCTTTAGAATTCGGCAGCCAGCGGGCGTGGTGACCCAAGGTGCTGGCAGATCTGC
>Ga0255763_1002326_pt1 | contig 18313 bp, 5 predicted proteins | sample 041ome_2_FD_179963 | JGI IMG/M metagenome (GOLD analysis project Ga0255763, IMG submission 179963) | Coastal salt marsh microbial communities from the Groves Creek Marsh, Skidaway Island, Georgia - 041406US metaG (version 2) | ecosystem: Environmental > Aquatic > Marine > Intertidal zone > Salt...
CTCTCTCTCTCTCTCTCTCTCTCTCTCTCTCTCTCTCTCTCTCTCTCTCTCTCTCTCTCTCCTGACGCTTCGGCAGCCTGTCGGGTAAAAGGATGAATAGTAATGTGAACATATTATTTCTTATTAATAATCTCCTTCATCTTCGGCAACAATTTCCGAAGTTTCTCGTAAAGTTCGCTCTTGTCCTTTTTTAAAATCTTCTCGAGCTTCTCCTCTCTTTTCGCGAGTTGGTCCAGATCAAATCTTCGCTCGAAACATCCGCGGCACGCGTCGCGTTTTGGTTTTGGTTCTATTTTCATCTTGTGCCTGTCCCAAATTTTCTCCATATCGTCTAACGATTCCACGGAGCAGGTGAATTTCCTTTTACAAAACGCACAGCCATTTGGATCTTTAAAGGGAAACTGAAAGCGACACGCTTCGTTTCTGCACGCAAACATTGGATTCCCAGGGGTTGAACACCGAAGATTTTTAAAGATTGTGCGAGCGTCAGCTTTTTCACCACAAAAGCTGCACGTTCTCTCGAGACATTTTTGATGCACAAACTCACCCGGCGTCGTCGGCGATTTCAAGCAAATCTCCAGCGCGGTTCCCTTTTCTTTACACACGTCACACGTTCTCTCGAGACATTTTCCATGCACAAACTCACCCGGCGTCGTCGGCGATTTCAAGCAAATCTCCAGCGCGGTTCCCTTTTCTTTACACGCGTCACACGTTCTCTCGAGACATCGTGGATGCACATTCTCACCCGGCGTCGTCGGCGATTTCATGCAAATCTCCTTCGCGGTTCCCTTTTCTTTACACGCGTCACACGTTCTCTCGAGACATTTTTTATGCACAAACTCACCCGGCGTCGTCGGCGATTCCATGCAAATCTCCAGCGCGGTTCCCTTTTCTTTACACGCGTCACACGTTCTCTCGAGACATTGTGGATGCACAAACTTACCCGGCGTCGTCGGCGATTCCATGCAAATCTCCCGCGCGGTTCCCTTTTCTTCACACGCGTCACACGTTCTCTCGAGACATTTTCTATGCACAAACTTACCCGGCGTCGTCGGCGATTTCAAGCAAATCTCCTGCGCGGTTCCCTTTTCTTTACACGCGTCACACGTTCTGTCGAGACATTTTTTGTGTATAAAAGAGCCAACTCTATCGGGTGCGCCCACCATGATTTCATTGACGAGACCTTTGCACTTGCAATCGTCTCCAAGTACACACCCCTGTTTCTGCTTCGCCCCACGAAGAATCTTATCATATTCTTGCCTCGCGATATCCTTGCCAGTTTTTACGTCAACCAAACTTTTCACGACTTCATCAGTGCTTCTCGACTTCTTCAGCTTCTCTTTCTGTTCGGTCGCCTTTGAGTCAAACACCGCGTACGCGTTTTTCCATTCGTCAGAGTCTTCTTGATAGTACTTGTTGATATACGCACCAATCCTACCTCCCTGTTTAGCATCTTTAATTCGTTCGGCGAGTACTTTACCCGATTTCTTATAAAAGGCGCATTCTTCCTCGAGCCCGCAGTTGCTCGCGACGTGATACAGTTTAGCGTACAGTTCTTTATTTTGTTTCCTCGCCCCGATTTTAATATCCTTGAAAATAATTTTTTCACTTTTCACAAAACTGTCCCTCGCCTCTTTCTTTTCGTGCGGTTGTTTTTGCGCCCAATCGAGCATCCATTTTATAACGCTTTCCCACCGAATAATTTTATCGCCAACTTTGCAAGTATCTTTGATACCAACCATTTTATGTTCTCTCGAAAACTCACGACGCTCGGACTCACTAAGTCAATTCTTCTCTCAACCACCACCCTACGATGACGATATAAACATTCAAAAGAACACGCCAAACTAAAAGGTCAGTTTTTTGAGATCGCATTTCGTAAACTCCAATAAAAAAAGTTCTTCCCCACCCGTCTTCCCTCTCGCGCGCAGGATCAGATAATAAAGAAGGCAACGTGTGATGAAGAACATACCGTGGCGAACTACTACTTTCACTTGAGTCCAGAAAATATAATGTCGATATGATGTCGCCAAACACAACTTGCTGGTAGAGCTGGAATACTGACGCGCGAATCTAATTGATTTTACGAGTGTAGAAAAGAGAAATAAAAAAATCGTTTGACCCACACAGAAGAAAAAGAGAGAAAAAAGAACAGAAAATACTAATACGGAGATGAGTAGTAATAGTACACAACTTTATGTTCAAGTTCTTTCTGTTTTACAAATACCCACCACTCGTGAAAATCCCGCAGACGAGTACACTGACGACGCTTCCGAAGGCGATTCCAGCGGAGAGCATGGTGCCGAGAAACGCGCCTTCTTCGCTTTTCGCGACATCTTCTTTTTCTTCGTCCTCGTTCGTCCTTTCTGTCGTCAAAGAGGAGGACACCAACGACGGTGGGTTTTCTATTTCAATGTCTTCGTTTTCGATTTCGTCTGAGCGCGGCGAATGGTGGTCAGAAGAGAGCGTTTGCGGTCCTAGCGCCATGCTGCATGCGGCGTTGAAACCGTTGGTGAATCCTAATAAGAATACAAAGAGGATTGGAAACGAGTCGAAGGAGAAGACTCGAGGGATGCGCCAGCCGGATCGATTCACGTTGCACGAAGCGAGCAAAGGAACGAATACTATTCGATACAGACTTCGACGGAACGCGACTTGGCCGGTGACGTTTTGTAGCCCTCGACTGTGAGCGTACGAGGAACCTTCAAAAACGCGTCCGGCGAGGTCGCCGAGATTGAAGAGGAGGAAGAGGAAGGAGGTCCAGTAGTCGCCGTCGGTGGATGCACCGTTACTATCATCGCTACCGCTGTTGTTATTCATTTCCGCGCGAGTGACTATGGACGAAGTGATTGCGGGAAACGCGGTGAGCGTGACTGTAAACGTGAGAAACACGGCGAACCGAAAGAGCCACGTCTCTTTTTTAATCGGCGGCTCATCGGCGGCGCCTTCGGTACCTTCCGACGCTTCTGTTGTTGCGTTCGAAGAAGACGACATCGTAGAAGCGCCCATGAGTCGCGCGTTTGACCTTTCGTCTTCGACGTTGAATTCCAAGTCGTTCTCAGACAATGCATTATTCGATTCCTTCTTCTTCTTCTTCTTCTTCTCCTCCTCCTTGTCCTCCTCGAGTATCGCGACTGGAGCGTATTGCTGCGTGCTAATGTTCCCACTATTAATACTATCGTCGCCCATATTTGACGTCATATTTTCCTTTTTCATCTCCAAGACTAACTCTCTCCCGCCTTTCGCGCACAGTAAACACGCCAATCCGCTCAAACCAAAATACAAAGCCGCGAAATTAAACCCGCTACACGTCAACGCCACGAAACTCGCGAGCACCCCGCTCAACGCTTGCCCACTCACCACCGACGTGGAAAACTTTCTCTCTCGCGTCGCGGCTAATGCAAACGATCCGGACTGCACCAAACCAGTGAAAATACCGAACAAAACTAAATTAAATGTCGCGAAAGAGACGACAAATGTACCTTTTATGTGTTCATCCAACGCCAGTAACGCCGTCGCGAAGAAACATACAGCGCACGCCAAGAGTGGATACGTCGTCAATCGGTCGTATAATTTACTCTTCTCATTCACATCTTCTTCTCTTCTTCTTCTTGGATCATCATCCTTTCTTCTGCCCGCATCAAACACCCGCATCCTATTCATCGCGATTAACGTCGCCAAGTTTGCCATCGTGTACGAAAAACTAAACGCATTTTCAAACGAATCTTTCGTAAACGTAAACCATCCTTCGCCATTTCTCGCAGCCGCGGCGGCATCCCCACCATCGTGTCTGAGTAAAGTCACGTCAAAATACTTCTTCGCGGTGATGAACACGTTGAACGGGAGTAAAGTCCCGACGCCGAGAAGGAAAAATCTCAACAGATTTTTATCCTTGAGAGAAGTCGTTACGCCGTTGTTGTTGAACGTCGTCATCGTGTTGTTTGCTCGTCGTCGTTCTCTCTCGTTATTCAAACATCAACAAGTGCAACAAACATCTCTTATTTTGTACGTATTTTGGAGTTCAATAATAATAATATTATTAATCGCCGAATATCAAAGGTAACGTTCTCTCTCTCTCTTTTCCTCGCGCTTTTGTTTCCAGAAAGTTATGAGTTGTGGTTCGTGTGAAATGGTGTAATTTGTTGTGTAAATTGTTTCATTACAAAGACAGAATGGTGTACTTGTTTCATTGAAGAAAAACGATGAGGACAAAACATGCGAACGAGGTTACGTGCAGTTTTAATCAGTAATAAAAGCTAGTAGTAAACTAATCATCATCTTCTTCTTTACAACACTACTCATCATAGTTCTTTTTCATAATCACAGATCGTATCTTTTGAAGTCTGCAAATGTTTCATCCTCTGGCGGCAAGGGCGCGTGACCATCGACGATTGTAAACGTATTGACTGTATTCAAAATTCTCCACAATGTAAAATCTGCTTTTTCTACAAATACGTATTCAGGGAACGCAGAGCTTCCTTTTTTCGTGATTTTGAACGGTTTCGCTAAATCTTGGCGAATGCATACAACACTTTTTCTCTTACTTGGAGCTTTTTTGCCTCTAACAGAGTATACTCCCAGAGCTACGTAACCTTCCGGTGGTACCGGCCAGAAGAAGCGTACATTCGATCCTTTTATTTTACCTGCGAGTTCAAATTTCACGGGATATGCAAAAATTGAATCTTCCCCGGTCACTGTTGTTTTGTTGACCACTGGCATAGGAATTGATGATGACGGGGCCGCATTGGTTCCTATTTGGAGTATTGATCCAAAAGTAATTTTCTTTCCTCCCGATACTGGATTAAATATCCCGAAAATTTTCGGTGCGTTTTCTTCTTCTGGCGCATTGGCGCTGAATCCTGCCGATCTTCTCTTTGAAGAGGAGTAAACGCACTTGTAACCGTCGCTAAATTTGAACGCTTTACCGAGCTTTCGATTATCAGTGGTATTAATTCTATCATCAAACGAGGTCGAGAGATTTAAGTGTTCAGAGTAGTCGCTCAACCCTGAGGAAGACGAGGTCGATGAATATGAAAACGACTGGTTATCGTCTTCTTCTTCACCAGCGAAATTGCCCCGCTTTCTTTCGAGACTCTTTCTGATCGACGATTTTGTGGACCTTCGAGGTTCAGAAGAACTTTTTTCGTTCTTACTCGAGAACAATCTCGACGATAAGAGAATCTTATCGCTCAGCGTATCTTGTAAAATAACGGGAACGCTGATTCGCTGGCATTGATCCAGGTAGCTGCTATTGGAATATATTAAGTCAACGTAGTCTCCTTCCCTACTCCTTTCCACGCATTTTACTGACTTCCAAAACAAATCCCACTCAATGCTTAAAGCTCTCTTGCTTAGGTGTTTTTTAACTGCAATCTTGAAGAGACGCCTACTAGTTGCGATGATAATGTTATCATGATCAATATTTATGACCCACGCGAAATCCTCATCATCAGAAATATGTCGAACGAAACGTCTTTGCTTTATTTTTCTCCACAACATTGACGCCGTTCCATCCTGCTCGTCATACGCTCTCAATACACCATCCATGGATGGGAGACGAGCGGGACGAATTCTCTTCACATGCTTCTTCTTTGTCTTTACTCCAAGAGCGGCAAGTGCGTTTGTGATAGATCCTTCTACTCCTAATGTGATGTGTCCAAGAAACCCAACGGCGCCTGCAATTGGCTTGGAAACCGTTCCTAACGTGGCTTTTTTCACACCTTTGAAGAAACCTGAAGCGCCATCGCGATAGCCATAGAGAACAGGCTTATAAAGAATTCCAGTAGCTCCTTTTACAACATTCAACGTAAAATAAGTGAGACCATCAATCGCACCAGTTGTAAAAGTTATGTAGTCAACCTCGGGTCTATCGTCTTGCATGTATATTTTCGAATGACTTGCTTTGGAGATTGATTTCCGAAGATTCATCCCGACGCCAATTGCTGTATGTCCACCTAAGATGTTGGATATTTTACCCAAGCCAAGTCCTACGGATGCTAATCCGCTAATACCTGATAAAACTCTGAATATTTGTCCCAAGAGTTGCTTCCCGTACGCTTTGCCCACGTCTAATTTGAATGTCGAGAGCTTCGTAAGTTGATGATGCAACGCAAAACCTTTTAATTTTACCGTAGACTCGGAAAGGTTAATAAAGCCAACTATGCCAGGGATGAGCTCCTGCGCGCGTCTCGGGCGAATTCGATCAAGACCAGCTGCGCGAAACGAAAAAGCGACTGTTATAGGGTCAATCGAGAAGTGCTGCACGTATATCGTTCGATCGATATTTCCAACGACAACTGAAACGTCGTCAATACCAACGCCTTCACCGCTTTTGCTCTTAGCAGATTTTGTCCCTGAAGAACTCCGTGGGACAAAATAGTCACAAAATAGTAAGACCGACCAAAGCGACGGTTCATTGATATTCACGTGGATCGGCGTGCGCGTGAAATTCAACTCTACGCGGTCATAGTGTATTATTTTATCGCGTAGATCTTCCCGAACTCGAATACGTGCTGAAAATAGATTATCCTGCGCAACATCATTGTCAATGCGACGCAGAAGAACCGGGTATATTGTTTTGTGCGTCATATCATCAATTTGTAAACTCTTTAATCGTACAGAAGTGGTTGTAATCACCGCTTCTGTGAAAGTTTCTTTCTGATCGTGCGATATGCTAAATCCATCGACGTGAGCTACCAGGATCTCGTTGATGCGTTTATCGAGTAAACTCAAAGTTATGTTTTTCAGAGAGAATGAATATCGAGAGCGTTTTGCGGTGATCGGGCAAAACATTCTTTCAGTTTCATTCTGTAAAGCTTCCTCCCGTGTTTGAGCAAAATTTTGGAGATCATCTTTAGATAGCGCTGACCCAAACCTAAGCTTCGATGGTTTTCTGTTCACATCATCTGCATGTGTGAAAGATACGGTAGCAAAAGTAAGCAAAGTGCTTTTAAAGTCATCTTGATTTGTGTTAGAGAGTCCATCTTTCAGTGCTTCAAAAGCCCAGTAACCTTCACCTCCAGAATCAAATATGGGCACTGCGAGACCGGGAAGCTCAGTCAAGCCTTTGCTATCAAATGCCCTGTATATGCGCGATGGTAATTTTTCAAAAAGCCTTTCTCTCTTCGTAGATGACTGAACATTTCCGACACGAATGAACTTTGCTTCTATAGCTCGATCAGGCTCCGAATCATTTAACCACGCAAAAGCTATGGAAGCATTTGGTTGGACCTCAGTCCAATCACTACCAGCACGAAGATTTTCATGAAACGAAGCTCTGTTAAAGTCAGTATCGTTTTCTACTCGTGCTAATCCGTCAGATAGTATTTCACGGAAAGCCAAAACGTACTCGTTATTTGTATTTTCAATAATGATTGGATTTCGTCTCACGGTGAAATTGATAGTAGAAGTGCACGTGAGAAGAGAATCGCGTTCAATATCAATGTTCAAGGACTTCACTCGCATATTCTGTCCCTCTTCTGAGCTAGTTGTATCGAGCAAGCGCACACTTAATGTATTTTTGTCATCTCTATCAATATTAAATTTTGAACTCCATGCCCCATTCTTGCGATGTAATTTTGCGAACAAGTTTTGCTCTGGGTCGGATAGGCGCCACGACCAAGGTACTCCCCACTTCGAGTGATCCGCAGGAATAGATTTCCACGCTGAAGCATCGGGAGAATCCGTGATATCCAAAATCTCTCCAGTTCTGTTCATCAAAGTAATAGCAGGTTCCACGATGACTGTCACAGCTTGACCAAAAATTTCCGTGTCAAAGAATCCCTCTTCTTTCGATACTTTACTGAGCAGACTTTGTCGTTCAAATCGAACAGATACTGGTAAACAGACTGACGTCACGTTTTGACCTGATATTTCCAATCCGTTCGCTTCAATTATAACTGGCCTGCTCAAATCAAACTCAGAAACAAGGACAGGCGGACTCATTTCAAGATTTTTTGTGAAAAAATTCGCGTCGTCGCTGTTTGATATCCCAAATTCAAGCATCAAAGTGCTACCTTCATCTATTTCTGTCGGCGATGCGTAAGAAATTCGCATTTCTGAGGTTGAATAATCGCGATCACCTGGGGTCCAATGTATATGTTCGAGCGAGGTGACCGGCGTCGTCTTGAGCGAATGCATGGTAGCAACTGGCATACGTCGCATAGAAGTAACATTGCCATCTCGATCAGATCTTCCATCGATACTTTTCTTTCTAGAGTCAAAGGTTCTCTTTCTGCTCGTATTGGTGCTGCTTGCGGGATCGCTCAGTCTCGAATTCAAATCGGCATCGGACCTGTCATCACCTTTTTGAGTAGACGTTCTGGTACCGTCACGGTCTTTGTATGTTGCACGATATGCTAACAAAGTTCCTGTTCTATTAACGATCATAACAGAAGCGCATATTGTGACTAAACGATTCGCACTTGAATCTTTCTCGCTAGAATCTCCAATGTATCGTCCAACTATAGTAGCAACTGCATTTAAGTAAGACTTTGAACCGTCTCTTCTTTCGAGTTCAAATGTTTCATTGACAGAATTCATGCCTCCATTTCTTGCTACTTTAGACGCAAATGCTGAAGGTGAAACAGGTGCAAATCGACCATTGTCAGAAATCTTCCATCCGCCACGTAATGAATGAATCGCGATCACGGTGTGGAATCCAGGATGAATGTTATAGATGGAAATGCTTTCATTTGATTCCAACGCTTTGACAAATGCGGCTTTATCCATTTTCATATTTGGCAGATCAAATTCAGAGGAATATAAGGAGATCTTGCAGCTACCTCCTAAAGTATTCCGAATTTTCAAAGGAGCTTTAATGATTAGTGTCCAATCGAAAGACGATCTATCTTCAGAATAATTTCCTTGTACACTAAGTCTGATTGTTTCAACGCAAAGAAACCACGAAGTCTGGCCAGACCCATCACATAGGAGTATTTCGTGTCCTTCCATTCCTGAACTCAAAGCTCTACATCCCAAAATTTCCTCGTATGAGAGAATTTTTGGGACAAATTTGTTTGTATCTTTAACCAAACTGCCCCAGGAGGAAGGGGACGAGAGGCTGTGAACCCTCATATGGATGCTTGAACGGGCGTCGGGTCCAATGGTGGAATACGGCAATGGTAGGAGCTCTCCTGGTTTGATAAGCCTCTTCATTATGAATAGATCGGAAGTGGGCTGATTATCGAACGCTAGAATGTGCTCCGATGCGTCGTGGGGATCCATCTCTTTTGGAGCTATGAGAACTTCAATCGGCAACTCTGTCGTGTTACGAAGCTGAACTCTCGGACTGAGAGAATACTCGAGCGAACCTGAAATATCAGCCGAAGTCGTCATTGTAAAACTCCTGTTCTCAAAAAACAGAACTTCCACGCTGCTAGAATCAGTTCGCGCACTATCACTTTTCATCAGTACATCTTTTCTAGGTCGCAACTTATGCCACGGCCCAGATTCAAACATTGAAATAGATGGCATATTTTTGCCTTTACGACTGAGGGAGGATTTTGTCTTGAGAAGGTTTCCTACTTGCCCTCTAACCTTTGCAAAAACAAGTCGAGCTGAGCATTTTACAATGCAAGGTTCTAAACCCTCACATAATAATGGAAACAAGTCGCCAGAGCTTGAAGAGTTGAGCAATGCTGCTGTTGATATTACAGACTCAGAAAGCGGCGAACCCGCGCCGCCGGAGCCTCGTAAATCAATGACGGTCACTCCGAGCAGGCAACTGTTGGGGTCTGCGTCAAGTGGAATACTTAACGAAAAGCATTCGTCCCACTTATACCATCTTTCTATTTCCCCATTACCTTTTGAAATTGAAATTGTCGATGTTAGTGGTCTGGTTCGGCATCTACTCGATTGCAACAATGATCTATCCTGATCCACTTTATCGTTATGAGAGTATATTCGAACAGAGCACTGCAACTCCGGGACTGATGAAGACAACTCAACAACCTCTGAAGCAAATTTACAAGAGTCGAGATGTAGTGTTAAGTGACACTTGCTCCGTTCTGGATAGTGTCTCCATGCGCGTTCGTTATTGTTTTCTATGCCCTTGTGAGGTGGATTGGGATATTCAAGTTTCTCGGAAGCGTCAGCAATCTTGAACGACTCGCCTGGATCGACCTTGTGAACCAAACGACTAGGGTATTCCGTTCGAACAAAGACTGGAAAGACCAAATTATTCGATATCAGAGAATTGACATCTTTATTAAAGTACTTGGAAGATAACGAAGGATCCACCATATTGACATCATACTGCAGGAAAGATGATAAATTTTCACCAAAAGAGCTGTGCACGTCACAGCAAATCGGCAACGGAATTGTGAGATTGTGCTCTTCAATCATCTTTCTCTTATTGTTCGAATATTCACCTTCAATTTTAAATCTTTGCAAAATAGGTTCCCACGAAGAAACGATCGGATTATAGAAATATACCGAGAGGTTTGATGAGAGCGCCCCATGTAACAAATTTTCCTCTCCATGCTCCGATACTTCTTCGCCATCTTCGTCACCTGTTATACCTAGTCTTATAGAATCGATGGCAACTGATGCAAACGGCCGTTTGGCTTCCCTGACGAATAATTCGAGGTGCACGTTCGGAATTAACACAGATATTGATGTATTCATATCTTCATTTTTTTCAACGCCGTCATCACTGCCGTCATAAATATTTCCATATGTGGATTGGGGTGAATTTAACAAGAGCGAATCGTCGTTCACATGTGACCTACCCACTCTTTTTGGGCTAATGTCCCAACTGGTCTGCGGCGATTCGTGTTGATGTTTATCAATCAGCGATGTCTCTACGTGAATAGGTAGGAGAGGATCGCGCAGTGCCGCAGGTCTCAAACTCTTACCCGTGTTCCCAACATTTTGCCACTGTCCTGCAAAGAATGTTTGAGACGAATTGTCTACTGTCCAGAGCTGCTCCGCATCTGTGCCACCACTGTATACACAATCTCTGAAAGTACTTTCTGTCAGAATCTCTTGTCGCACGCATCGATAATTTTCTGTATTGGGCATTTTATCTTTGGACGCTGTCACTACACATCCCATCGCGATGAATCCTTCCTTGGGGACGGGCCACCATGCGACACAATCGTTCGATTTAGACTCCCAAACTTTTATGAATCCAGTTGGTGCGGTGCATACGTTACTAGCAGCATTTATCGCAATGACGGATGTCGATGGAGAATGTTGATGCGCAAATATCAAAACGTCACCCAGACTAGCGTAACCACGTGGAGGGATAACGCGGAAAAATTTTAAGCCAGCTGCTCTCGATGCACAAATATATTCAAAAGCCCCGCAAGGGGCAACTGATGCTCCAAATGAAGCCGAGACAGCTTGGATGGAATTTGAAATTTTTGTTGCGTTTTCTAAAACATTCTGAAGAGTGACCGTGTTCAGGTGAATGTCCACTTCTGAAACATTTCCATCAAGCTGAATACTTCCATTCGAGGCCTCTTTGTATGTAAAATCTATGTTAGTCTTATGAAGCAGTCTATCGAAACACGCGCGATTATTTGCATCGCAGAAAAATGCTTCAAGATTCGTGATATATAAAGCAACCTCTGTGCGCCCCTTTTGGTCTAAAACTTTGAGCAAAGGTAAGCTGGCATATGAAAGATCTACACCCGTCTTCAACGAAATATATTCAGATGCAGCAATCTTTCCATCTGCGGCGTGCTGTCCAACATCGAAAATCAACAATTCAAGTGAACTTATCCGTACACGTGCGCGGAGAGATGATTGGTCAGCAGGGGTTGCATTGCTGGTTGTCCGTATCGAGGTGCCTTGAATGAGGTTCTTCATATTTGTCTTCACGATCCGAGCCGATTCATCCAGAACAATTTTCGAATTGGATCCGAACGAAACGTAGTCTCCAATGTTTATTTGCTCTAACCGCTCATTCACTGTCATATCTGGTAGCGGTATCTCAATCGTGCAATTCTTGAACGTGAGAATTTTGTTCCTTCCAAGAATAATTAACGGAATTTGATCACCGCGAGTACTTTGCCGATTTGGAAGTCTTATTGTATATCCATCTCCATCCAAGATGCACTGGTTTGAGAAACACAGGGGCCCATCGGCTAAGATTCTTCTTCCGCTGTTCAAATTCAAATCTTCTCTCAACTTTATAAGCCCGTTATCGCTACGATTTTTATCAAATTGAACGTCGGCGTTGAGACGCTTTTCTAAGGGAGACATTCGAATTATTTCTTTCGTCAACTCGTCAACAATTTCACTCTCTGAGAAAGAAAAGAACAAGGCAAGTTCGCTAAAGAATAATGGATCGACTTTTACACAGCAACGTGAGTGCAAGTTCATTTCAATATTTGTTTCATTACGAACGCTTTCAACGTCGAGGTGCAAAAAAGTCAGGTTCCGTTCATCCTGGTTTACATTGGATTCATCAAAATTGAAACCTTTTTGTATCATCTCAAAGTGACCTTTCCCGGTTCCAATCCGCTTATCTCGAATCTTTAAATCGCATAAAGATATATTCAAGCCATAATCAATATAATTTCTGTGCGAATAATAGTTCACGTAAAGATTTCCCATGTGTATCTCTGATAGCGGTTTCGAGCGATTGGAGCGTGGGGCATTCCACAGTCTCAGAACCGTATACGGTAACGTAACTATAATCCTTTGCCCTAAAGACTTTGTCAAAGGAGAAGTTTTTGGATTTTTCCATTCCAAATCTTCGCGATAGCTAAACAAAGTTTGGATTTCCCAGCTTTCTTCTCCAAAGTTCGTTCCAATTACATTACACAAGACACTGAATTCATAATTGTCAAGCTCTAAAGCAAAAACCCCTTCGGTCGAGATCTCGATTTCGCTGCCACATTTGCTATCGTGAGGATCCCACGTCGGGCCAGCGATTGTAATTGTGAGGGTTTCCATCGGTCGAATATGACGAAGAAACGACTGGTTACTGAGCACTATGTTTTCACCAAACACCAGAGATCCCTTGTTGTGTACATCAGACATTGCCATGGAAAAGTCATGAATGTCAATCGTCATCTTATCCATCAAAATTGCCTCCGCATCTAAATGGGAGGTTCCATGTTCCCATTTGAATTGATTATAAACATGTACTCGTTTGGAGTCTACTAAAATACATTCGGACGTTGCCGATGTGCTCCGGGGTAAAATCGTAGAAGAATTAGTTATGGAAACATCGTATGCAAAAGTGCCGACCCTCAACCACTGATCGCGTTCTATTCTCGCGGCTTCTTGCAAAGCTGAAGGCAAACTTTCAATGGGGATATAATCTGGTAAGAAGCCAGAGAAGAATCCTAGAACGTGATAATAAAAGAATCGCATCAAAAATGTTACCTCAGCATTATCCATATTGAGTATAAGTATTTGATCGTAACCTGGATATACGCTTTCCTGTCGATAATCAAAATTCTTGTACGCAAGCCTCGCGAACGAGGCACCATCTCGCTTTCGGGAGTTCACGAAGTGTCGATATCTGTGGCTCGGATCGATTGTTAAATCTTCCATCATCAAGTCTGGTAATGCGCACTCAACGTTCAAACCGGTATTGAGATTCATAATTTCAATTTGCGTTCCAACTCCTGAAATTATATTGAACGCTTCCTTCTTTCCGTCACTCTTGCACCAATCCTCTTCTTCAAGCACGGCATTTAGTTCAAGACTGTTCGTACATATAGTCAACTTAAAATTTGTCACAGAGGAGTTGACGTCAAGCGATTGCCAATTATCCAATCGACCAACAGCTTCGTCAGCCTGTATGTTTCGGTCGAGTAGGACATATATTTCGTCTAGCGCACGCCAAAATGAGCCCAACGTCGGACGTGACAAATTTGCTATCATCGAAGGACCTGATAGTACCATTTCGGTATAGATATCGCTCCAATAAGGCGAACGTGGTGATCGAGTGTACAACGAAATTGCAATTTCTGAAATTCTCGCATGTACGAACGTGTCTTCTTCATCATCCTTCTCTTCCGTTAGATTTTCGTTTTTGAACGATAGGAAACTACCGCCTCGGAGCAAATCCTTAATTTCTAAGCATCTTTCGCATTTTATCTCTGTACCTGAGTCTACATTCGAATTGGTTTGATGTATCTGTCCCCCGTCAATTACTATCTCTAAAATCTCTACTTCACTGTGTATAGCAGCAGATGTTGTAGGCCGATCTACGCCTCCTCTCTCTATGCCGTCAGTGCCATCATCATCTCTTTCCTTTTTATACTTTGTCAATCCCATTGGCTGCCCTAGTAATTTTATGCCTAAGCTTTGTTGAATATAAACATGATGTTCTGATTGAACTACTCGTGTATTGGAATCGTATTCATACTCGACATTTTTTGATTCTTCTATTCTCAAATCCTTTTCACCACTGTTGCTGTAGGGTAAAAACTCATCCGCAATTGCGAGTATCGTCATTAAACGACACGGTGACATACTCACACATAAATCTTTCCTTGCATCAACGGAAAGTATTTTTGGCGAAGATGCAATCTTCATTCCTGGACTTTGAGTCCCCGTGTAGGAAATAATTAAGTCCTCAACCTCGTTCAAGATATGAAAAACTGTGTTTTTATCGGCGTTTTCGTCTAAAATTTTTGCTGATAATCCAGATATGCCGATTTCGATCGAATGTAAGACATTCAAATCTTTTACTTTCGACCTATGAACGGAGATAGTACCTAAATCAATGATTAAAGTGTTTTCTTTTCGTGCATCAATGCGTATAATCGGAGCATCGACAACTACGCTAATAGTTTCAAACATTTCCAAACCAGATGATTTTTCAGTTTCGTTCGCACTTCTCTCGCCAAAATTTTTGGCCTTTGTCTCATTATTTGATGTTGTTCTTGAACAGTAGTCCTCGCGAACGTCTTCTGGAACATCCATAAAACATGTTATGCGCGTGATCGTGTCCTTATCTATCCTGATGATAAACTTCGAGACATTTCCTGTGAGTGAGTACCGAGAATCTTTGCGCGCAAACTTAATATCGGCACATGCCGCCCTTCGTTTTGGCATCAATCTGGATATTATCGGACGTTCCGAAATATCGTAACATTCGATATCGCTAACGTTTAAAAACGATTGCATGTCATCGACGTGCTTTACGAGTCTGAATTCAAAGTTGGAAACTTTGACCGATATTGAATTTTCTAAAATAGTTTTTGTTGGCAAGGGGTTGCTCGCTTCCGCCCCAAGAAATAACGATATGGAAACGCTTTGAAATGATATAAATACCGAGAATTCAGGACCTTTCCAACATTGTGAAGGATGAGGATGAGTGATATCTTTGCAAACCTTCAGAACATCATCCAATTGGCATAAATCATCGCTCGAAAGAGTTGAGACCTCCTCATTACTCGCCATTTCCTCCTTTTCTATTTCTTTCTCTTCTTCTTTTCTATTCCATTTTATTGTGTTCAACGCAACTTTTCTTGAGATTGCTACGACTGAGTTCGCACAATTCTTACATTTATTTCCGTCTTCTTGTAAACTATGAACTTGAGCAATACAACGCCAAGTTAACGCAACCTCAAAGCTCAGCGATTTTTCAATCTTGAATAGTTCATCGAGGACATCTTCTTCGTCTGCTCCATTTACCCGAGAACTCAGCTCCATGTAGCGCTGTCTTTTCCGATGCGCTTCGCTCACCTCTTTCGCACTAATCTTCATCAATCGGGGTGTTTTCGGTATTTTCGTTGCTTTACACTGTGCTAATCTTAGACGAGCGTAGTTCCACCAAAGTCGAGGATTCTCTCTCACACGTTCCGTTGGCCGGCGTATTTCTTTTTCGCGACCAAGAGCCGCCAGAACTCTGTTAAAGTTGTCGTATTGATGCTTACGTAGACCCACGCGGATACCGGCGTTGTCGTGCACGTTAACCTTCAGAGTAACTCGGGGAGTACCACCGTTATCAAGTGCATCCGCGTTTACTTTTTGCACGTATATCAAATCTAAAGATAACGGTTCTAAAACATTTGCTTCATTCATGTCATCGCTTGTGCCTAATTCATCAAAATACACCGAAAGATTCGTGATAGTCGTCTTCTTGCAGATTTCATGCGAGGCTCTATTATATTTCCTCTTGTGATCTCCAATGCTACTAACGGACTCGCACAGCAACGCATCCAACTTAATTCCGCACACAATTCCTACACCCATTTTGTCCTTATTAATCACAGTTACACTGTCTTCGAATCGAATGTGAAGATTGGAAATGCTCACAGAAACATTTGCGAGTAGAGTTTTCAAAAATCGCGCAACATAAGTGTCGTCATCCTTCGCGAACGTCTTCTTCCCATCTTTAACAAACAAACTCTCCATAATCTCTGTAAAATCAATGTTTTCTAAGTTTTTGCAAAGCCAAATCATCTCGGCCTGGTCGAGTCTTGCTCCAAAGTCGTCGTCGTCGTCTTCGTCTTTGGAACTTTCTATCTGTTCTCCTCCTCCTCCTTCCCCTCTTTTCTCCTCGCTCTTTTTCTGTCTCTCGTTTTGCCGGCGCGTCTCCTCCTCTCTCGAGAGCTTCTTTAAAACAACATTCACACCTTTCAAGGAAACATCGATTGTTGGTTGCATTCCGACAATCGATGTCGCAGACATTCGAACGCAAACTTCGCCCACTCTCGCTTCATCGACGCCGATATGTGTCGGTAAAAACTGTCCCAAATATCCATCGACGATGTCTTCCTCGTGTTGCAACTTTACGTTTCGTAGCGTAATTTTCGGACCGCCGCCGAAAAGTACAGACGCCGATACGTTGCTCGTGTTGTTCCCGTCCTCCTCGACGACCTCGTCGAAGCTCAGGAACGAACCCGCCGCGCGCAGCAACGCCTGATGCAATTGCTTCTCAAACATTTTTGTATGTAGCAAATTTCAAGATGGCGGCACAAAAAACCCCTAAAAACGAAAGAAAGAGAAGAGAAGAGAGCATCCTCGACGATGAGCAGCTTCAACAAAAAGAAAGGAGGAAAAAGCACCGTCGAGGTGAGCGGAGAGGAGTACGAATTGTTGCAAGAACTGATGCGCTTGAAAGAGAGAGCGAGAGTTTCATTACCGACTTCTAATTCTTCCTCAAATGATGTCGGCGGTGTTCTCCCGGATAGGACGACGACGAATACCACTTCTTCTTCATCTGCGAAGGGTAAAGATGAAAAGAAAGCATCGCGAAACGCGCCGTCCTCCTTGGTGGACACGCTAAAATCCGTCGGCGACGGCATCATGGACATAAAAGACACCGAGGAAAACATATTCACGACGCTGGCAAACTCCAGTCGAATCGATATTTTTTACCGAGCGAGTGGTTTTCTCACTCTGTGTTTTTCTCAATTTCGAAGCGGATTCGAGCGGTTACTGTTCACAAACGCTGTTAACCTGTGGATGTTGACGGTTTTGTGCATATTTCCTTTTTTGTTTTACGTGAGTTTACCGTATGGAAAGTTGAGCACGAGTTTGAGTAAAGCGATGATGTTGCCGGGAAACCAGTCGTTGTTCCTTCAAGAGATTGTGAGTCCAATTATGCTCGTATATTCGTTCTTTTACGGCGGGGATTGGTTCGATTTCGGGAAGAAGAAACCTGGTTTCTTGAAGCGAATGTGGCGGAAGTATCTTCCGTGGCCGTTTAACAGGAGCCCAAAACCCAACATGCGAATGTCCACGAAATTCGCCGTCGGTTTGTTCGTCGCGCACTATTTTAATCGAGCGGTGATCTATCCGGCGTCGCGAAATATCTCGCCGACGACGTATTCAGTGGTCATTTGCGCCGTCTTATTCAACTTAGTCAACGCGACGCTCGTTGGTTGTGAGCTAGCCCGGAATGGGGCGAGAAATTTAGAAACATTGGATGGTCAGTTGTGGATGATAGTGGCGTTTATCGGTTGGTTCATCAACGTAGACTCAGATAACAGATTGTCCAAGTTACGAGAGTTGCACAAAGGATACGTCATTCCGAACGAAGGGTTGTTCAAATATTCCACGTGTCCAAACTATTTAGGCGAAATGATCCAATGGTTCGCGTTTAGCTTTGCGACAAGATCGCGAGCGCTTTTCGCGTTTGCGTTGTGGACGGTGGCGAACCTGGCGCCTCGTTCAAAAGCTTATTGGAAATGGTACATTGAAAAGTTCGGCGATAAGTTCCCGAAAAAGAGGAAAAAGTTAGTCCCGTTCGTTTGGTGATGACGCGACTGAAATATTGCCACGACCAATTTCGGTTATTTTCACTACATAGTATGCATACCGTTGATGTTGTTCATGTAATTATTCTAAAAATCAAAATCAAATTCTAAAAAAGAACGAGAGAAGGCGAAGAAAA
>Ga0255763_1002343_pt1 | contig 18255 bp, 12 predicted proteins | sample 041ome_2_FD_179963 | JGI IMG/M metagenome (GOLD analysis project Ga0255763, IMG submission 179963) | Coastal salt marsh microbial communities from the Groves Creek Marsh, Skidaway Island, Georgia - 041406US metaG (version 2) | ecosystem: Environmental > Aquatic > Marine > Intertidal zone > Salt...
TCCCGCGCGGCGGTCGCGGACGCCGCGCGCGCGGCGCCGCCATGGCGACGGCGGCGGCGGCCGCCAGCGCGTCGACGCTGACGCCGTCGACGACGCCGACGACGACATGGGTGATGGTTGCGTCGCACACTGCGGCTTAGGGTTTAGAGCACATGCCAAAAGACTGCTGCGCGGCGCTGTGACATCATTCGCGCGCGCATAGCGTCGTCAAGGACGTCATCGTCGCGGTGGAGAACTGTGGAGTGTTTCATTGTACGTATTCATCGCGCACGCACGCGCGAAGGACGCGATAGGCGCGCGCGCGGTGTGTGGTGTGGTGGAATCATTTGAGGCGAGCTTTTGGATGTCACATGTCGCGGCTATCGACGTCGCGCGCGACGACAGCGCGTGTGCGGTGCGATGCGCGCGAGGGCGGTGCGTGGATGCGTGGTCGACGCGCGTGGTGTCGTCGTCGTCGTCGGTGGTGGTGGGGTTGGCGCGATATATTGGTACTCGTCGTCGCGAATGTGTGGTTGCGCGACGCGACGGCGGCGGCGGATGTCGGCGGCGTCGGAGGCGCGAACGTCGTCGAGGCGGCGTCGGAGGCGTTCGTGCGCGTTCGTCGCGACGGGCGCGGGTTCGAGCGCGGGAATACGTGTTTGAATAGTACGGATTATGATGGTGATTTCGTGTTTCGTGGGTTTAACGCGTATCTTTTGATGGAATTGGGCGCTGAAATCAAAGACGGTTCGTTTGGCCGAGATTGGAGCGGCGGCGCGGGACGCAAAACGGTGCGCGCGTTGCTCGATGTCGCGCGCGAGGCAGACATGAATATCATTCGCACGTGGGCGTTCTCGGTGAATCACGCGCGTCCGCTATGGGATGCGTCGGGGACGTACGACGAGGAGTTACTTGTCGGGCTGGATTTCGTGCTTAGCGAAGCGTCCGAGCGCGGCGTGTTCGCGGTGTTGGCGTTGGCTGATTATTGGCAAGCGCACGGTGGGGTGCTTCATTTTTTAAAAACATGTGGGGTGTCGTCGTTGTCGTCGATATCGCAAATGATTGACGACGGCATTGACGATGACGATTCGTCGTCGGTGTCGTCGGATAGAGAATTTTTTGAGTCGCCTCGATGTCGAGCAATGTACCGAGCGCACGTGACGACGATTCTATCGCGGGTCAACACGTTTACCGGTCGCGCGTACAAGGATGATCCGACGATTGCGGCGTTTAACTTGATGAACGAACCACGCTGTCGAGGATGTGGCGACGCGCTACAGGCGTGGATTGACGACATGAGCGTCTTCTTCCGCGACGTAGATGCAGGTCATCACATGCTCACCATCGGCGAAGAAGGATTCTACGCGCGGGACACACCTTCAGAACTCGGTGCCGATGGTGTCAATCCCGCGCCCTGGGCGAGCACTACTGGGCAAGACTTCGTGCGCAACCATGCCAGTCGTAACATTCATTTCACCACGGCGCACATTTGGAAAGATAATTGGGCCGTGTACGCTCCGGCGGTGCGCTTTGACGCCGAACTATTCACGCGACGATGGATATCCGCGCATGAGGCCGATGCGCGAATATTAGGCAAGCCACTCGTGATTGAAGAATTTGGTAGCGCGCCTGGGGGCGTGCGGCGCGTGGTACAAACAAATAGAGCGCAGTCGGCGGTGCCGCCATCAATATTCAGCCGCGTGACGAACGCGCGTCGCATTCGACGCGACGAAGACGACGTCGAAGACTACTACCGCGGCGTATTTTCACAAGTCGCGCGTTCAATTGCAAATGATGATGGGTACATTCGAGGCGCGTTGTTTTGGGTGATGTATCCAGAGTCCATGCGCGGCGTAGCCGAAATCGACGCGCTCGACCCGTTCGCCGTGTTTCCTTCGGATGGCGCCTTTGCACTCGCGCGACGGTTCGCGTCGCACGTTGTCGCGTTAACGTCCACCACTCGTGGTGGAGATGTGCGGTCATCGTCGTGTCATGGGAACGCCAGTCGTTATTGAATTTTAGTATTTAGTATGATGGTGTGTTCATTACATCCACGCGCGACGGCGCTAGCGTGTATGTACCGCCGTCGCGGTGCGTATTCATTATTCACTCGTGTGTTGCAAAAAAAACCCAAAAAAAAAATTAAGTACGTAATATATGTGTTGTTATTGGTCTCGATGACGTGGGTTTTAAGCCAATTTGGCTTTAGGATCGGGCATGCGCGCCATCATCGCCGCGCCGAGCGTCGCCGCGAGCGTGGAAGACAATAACACCGAAAGCTTGCCGACGTTGGCCGCCGCCGGGTTGGAGGCGAAGCAGCATTCAACCAAGAACAAGCACATGGTGAACCCGATACCGCCGAGCACGCCGACGGTGAGGAGGTGATCGGTGGTCATACCCGTGGGTAATTTACCGAGGTTCATCTTGCACGCAATCCAGGACAAGCCGGCGATACCGACGGGCTTACCGAGAAGCAAGCCGAGCATGATGCCGCGGCCGACGGGTTCGGTAAACACCCCGGACACCATGCTCGCATCGAGCGGCACCGCGGTGTTGGCCAAAGCAAACATGGGCATGATAAACAACGCCGATAACGGCGCAAACTTGTGTACCAAGTGATCGAGCAACGTCGGCTCGCCGCCGGCGTGTTCGGGTTCCGCCGTACTCCCCGCGGGAGCGGGCGCATTTGCCGGCACGGCAAACGCCGCAATCACGCCAGCAACGTCGGCGTTAACACCACCTTGTAACAAGCAGTACCAGAGCGCCACACCGAGCGCGCCATACACCGCCATGTTGGTGACATTCTTTTTGCACGCCACGAAGAGCGCAGCGCACGTCAACGCCGCGCCGGCAATGTAATTCATCGCCAAACTCTTCGCAAAGCACACGGCAATCACCGCAATCGCACCCAAATCATCCACCGTCGCCAGAGTAAGCAAAAACGCCGCCACGCCCGCGGGCATCTTATTCTTAAAAAAGTTATACACCCCCATGGCAAAGGCGATATCCGTCGCCATCGGCACGGCCCACCCCGCCGCCACCGCCCCCGCGCTCCATGCCGGATTATTACACCCCAAATACACCGCCATGGGCACAATCATACCACCGAGCGCTCCAATACACGGCAACGCCGCCTGTTGCAACGACTTGAGCGCGCCGTGCACGAATTCGCGCTTAATTTCCAACCCCACGGCGAAGAAAAACACCGCCATCAACCCTTCGTTAATCCAGTGATGAATGCTCATGTTCAACGCCAACGACGCCGGTCCAACATGCGCGTGCCAAAAGGACAAATACGGCCCAGACACCCCTGCGCTATTGGCGAGCACTAGCGACAGCGCGGTGGCACCGAGAAGCGCGATCGACCCGAACCCGGCGTCGAGCGCCGCGTGCACGTTCCAACCACCATCCTCCGCGGATGACGCCCCGGCGACGACCGACGCGCCGCGTCTCGCGTGCGCCCCGCGCGCCGCCGACGCCGACGCCGACGCCGACACCAACGCCGACGCCGACGATGACACACCCAGAGCTGGCGCCGCACGCCGCGCGAGCACCGCGCGAGGACGACGACGACCGCGGACGTCAGCAGCAGCGCGCACCACCACCACCGACGGCGACGCCGACGCCGACGCCGACGCCCTCGTCGTCGTCGTCATCGCGCGGCGCGGCGGTGCGGTCGACGGAAACGTCGCCCGCGCATGCATCGTCGCCATCGTCACCATCGTCATCGTCGTCGTCGTCGTCGCGAACACACCTACCTTTTCGCGCGTCGTCGAGTGCGTACCCTACACCAGTCGAATGTCGAATGTCGACGCACTTTTCCACCGAACGACGACGGTTGAGAACGACGTTGTATGCTACCGCACAGGACGACGACGACGACGACGACGGGCGGTCGACGGGCGGTCGACGGGCGTCGGGTCATACGACGAGCGTTTCACCCGCGTGCCGTGCGCCGACCGAGGTGCGGTCACGGACACGAGCGACACGCAAAGGCACCGAAAGCGGAACGAGTGATGCGCACGAGAAGCGTCGAATAGAATCAATCCCTCGTCGTCTCGCGAATCGTCCAACCATACATACAGACGACCGGTGCGGTTCCGGTTCGGCGTCGACTCGACGTGGGGTGTCGATTGTGACGACGCGAACGTTGACCACCGTGCGCGGCGGTCCGCCGCGCGCCCGTATGCCGACGTCGCCGTGCGCGCCGTCGCGCGCGATGACGATGACGATGACGAGGACGAGGACGAGGACGAGGACGAGGACGAGGACGAGGCGATGCGCGAGCGCACGCGTTCGGCGCCATCGCGCGCGGCGGCGCGCAACGACGGGCGACGGTGCGCACGGCGCGCACGGTGACGACGACGACGACGACATTGGTGGTCGTGGTGATTGTTTTTTCGCCGACAAAGTGCGCTTCGTTCGCGACAACTTTAACGTGAGCGGTGGCGCGCGGACGATGGTGGAGACGTTTCCATCGCCGCGCGCGCGTGGGTTTCGCACGCGCGCGGCGTTTGGGATCGTGCGCGGCGACTCGGGGGACGCGCGGTTAGCCACGGCGTCGGGGGGCGAGGCGCGCGAGGTGGAGACGTTTCCCGACGGCGCCGCGGGCGTGGAGCGCGCCGCGGGCGCGTTCGTGCGCGTCGTGAATCGGTCGTCGCACGCCGTCGTCGGTGGAGGCGTGGTGGCGGTGAATTTTTTAACCAATCGCGAGGGTGATCAAGTCGTCGTCGGGGTGACGACGAGGACGACGAAGACGAAGACGAAGACGAAGACGAAGACGAAGACGCGTGGAGTGGACGAGGACGAGGACGAGGAGGATAGACGGGCGTTTGACGCGTTCGCGGCGGCAATGATGAAGGATGACTCGACGATTGTTGGTGTGGTGTGTAGACGTCGTAAGCGCGCGCCGTACGTCATCGGGCAGGATTTCGTGGTGGAGACGATGACGACGTGTGACGGTCGTCGCATTGTTGAATTCAAGCACACCGAGGGGTCGTTTTCGAATCCAAATCCCGACGTCGCCGAACTCACCGCGAATTTCTTGTGCGACGTTGCGCGCGAGCTCACGGCGAATGGCGGCGAGCGCGCCGTGCGATTTGTCGAGCTGTACGCGGGATGTGGCAATCACACGGTGACGCTCGCGCCGTATTTCCACGGCGGCGCGTTTGCGGTGGAAATCAATCCCGCGCTCGTCGACGCCGCGCGAGAGAACTTTGCGCGAAACAACGTGATGAACGCCACCATCGTCAACGTCGCCGCGGAGGATTGGGTGAGCACTCAACGAGCGCTGCGTGATGACGACAACGAACGCGCCGTCGTTCTCGTCGATCCGCCTCGCGCCGGCTTGGATGCGAAAACGCTCGATTTCATCACCTCATCAAAGGCGTTCGACGCCGTGATTTACGTCGCGTGCGATGCGTTGTCGCTGAAACGCGACATCGAAGACCCCGAACGAGGGTTCATCGCGCGCGGATTTACGCTCACGCGCTTAGCCGCGTTCGACCACGCGCCCACGTCGAGGCGTTGGATCGAACTCGTCGGCGTCTTTGTGCGCAGATAGAAGGCGCAAAACACGTGTAGCGATATAGGTCTTAGCGGCGATTTGTACAATAACAGCATTGATTGATTGATTTAACGAATGCGTGAATGACATGACGTCGTCGCCTCGAGCGACGAGGCGATGGGTGCTCGGTTTATGTCATCGAAAGCGACGTACGTCGTCGGGACGTCTACATCGAAAGCCAGCGTGCACGAAAAATGACCATCAAACACGCCGAAAATATAACGATAAAACTAACGCTCCTGACGGCTCGATCCATGGCAACCACGACGCGGCGCGACCATGTATGTGACCACGTGACATCACCAGACCCACGCCACGAGATGGTGCATGTATGTTCCAAGGCATGTAAAATGAACGCCATCACTTCTATCATACCGGTAGTTAGAACTACTGGTGTATACCAACAATGTAGAACGGATAAACGTTTTTATGTTCCAAGGAATTAATAAAAAACAGAATGATGGGCTTAAAAAAGGGGGCATATGGGAATCGAACCCATGACCTTTCGCAGGTTAATCTCGTCTCCATTACGACGAGGAAAGGTTGTTTGGGGTTGTGTCAAAGACGTCACGCCGTCATCCCTAAGCGAAAATCATACCACTAGACCAATGCCCCATACTCCACGTGTCTTTTTGCGACGAACACACACACATGGGAGTGAGACGTCGTACAATACGTGAGCAGGTAAATCTCTGGGACCACGCGTGCGCGGGCTAGGGGTGCGAAAGTTATGGGTATAAATAAAGACGCCAATTGGACGATGACGATGCGCGAATGGCGCGTCAGATCGACGCGCGGGCGCGATGTCGGACCGTTCGCCGCCGCGACACGCGAACGGCGGGCGCGGACGAGGGCACATCGAGCGCGGCGCACCACCGCCGGTGCCCATGGGCGCGCCGCCGGGCGCGACCACGCCGCACGGCGCGCCGAATCATCAGTACTCGCGCGGGATCGCGCCACCACCAGGGATGCTGACGCCGACGCCGACGCCGACGCCGTCGTCGCGATGGGGTTCGGGCGCGCGCACGTCGTCTGCGCCGGTGCCGCCACCGGTGATCGCGACGGCGGGGCGGGTGAACGTGCCGGCGAGACCTGGGTACGACATTGTCGCGTCGCCCGCGTCGACGACGCCGCCTCCTCCGCCGGGGATGCGGCCGAGTTTATTAAAGGATGTGCGACAGACGCAGCACATAGCGCGGCCGAGTTTATTGAGTCAGCAGCGACCGCCTGCGGTGGCGGTGTATTCATCCGCGTCGTCGTACGAGACTGGGGAAGTCGTCGGGGGACGTGGAGGAGTAGGGGGGGTCGCGCCGCCGACGACGACGCCGACGCCGACGCCGACGAGCGACGCGGCGACGCCGAAAAAGAGGAAATTTGGTGCGTGGGGTGCGGCATTGGAGCGGAGTGCGCCGCCGGTGGCGCGTGCGCCGCCGGTGGATGATGTGACATTGGAGCATGCGTCGCCCACCCCCGCGCCGGCGCCGCCAAAAGTAGGAGCGCGGCACGTAGCGGCGCCGGCGCCGGCGGCGACGACGGTGGACCCGGAAACCGTTAAGAAGGCCAAGGCGGCGGAGCAACGATTAAAGATGACAAAGGATGCGCTGTTGGGACAAATGGAACGCGTCGATGGCGAAGTGGCGTCGCTGGAGAAGGAACTCGAGGCGCTGAAAAACTCCGCCGAGGATGAGAAATACGACGCCGCGAGCGATCGTAAGAACGCCATGGCTCGACACAAAAAGGAAACCGAGGCGCTGCGACAGCGACTGGTGAATGCGGAAAAATCTGCGGCGCGCGCGATGGAAATCGCTGGGGAGAAGATTCGAGAGGCGGCGGCGTTGGCGCGAGACGCCCAGAACAAGCGCGTCGCGCCGCGGGGCGCGGCTGGGGCCAAGCGCATGAATCGAGACGCCGCCAAGATGGCGGCGACGTCGGTGCGCGACATGACGCGTCGACGTGCGCCGCGGCTCGAAGAGGTCGAAGCCGCGCTCGCGAGTAATAAATCGTTGGAGGCGCGCGCGCTCGAGCGCGTGAAAACCGAGTACGGGTTGCCGCTGCCGGGCGACGTCGAGCGCGTGGATTTCGACGCCGTCGTGAAGCGCGTGATTGATGCTTCGAATACTGCGTATGGGCAGAACGTTGCGCGCAGAGTTTCGGAAACGTTGCGAAAGCGTCATGACGACGTGAAGCGTCGGGAATACGACAACGCCGTGCGGTACATCAAGCAGCGCGAGATTTGGCGCGTGAAGATTGTACAAGCCGCGAACGACAAGCTCGCCAAGGAGACCACCAACGCATCGTCAAGGAAGGCGACACCGGCGGGATTTGGAACGCCTGGAGGTTCGGCGCGCGGCGTCGGGCGAAACCGCGGCGGCGCTGGTGGTGATTTGAGCGCGGGCGTCGCGCGTTCCGAGTATGACGAAATGCAAATCATCAAGGCTTTACAACGCAAGGAGGAACTCCGACACATGACTCGCATTCCAGATATGATTCTCGACAGCGAGGATCGTCGCTGCGCGGTGTTTGACAGTCGCAACGGCCTCATCGAAGACCCGGTGCGCGCGATGCGTTTGGAGAATGAAATCAAACCGTGGACCCCGGCGGAGAAGAAAATCTTTCACGAAAAGTTCAACGCGTACGGGAAGAATTTCAGACGCATTGCGCAGCACTTGGAGCGGCGAGATACTGGCGACTGCGTGATGTACTATTACAAGTTTCAAAAGACGGATGATGGCTTTCGCGGACGACGTCGCGCGGCGGCAAAGAAGAAGCGCGCGTACGCGGACGCCAAGCGCGCGTTGGCGTTCAACCCCGCGTCGGTGGAGGCGCAGCGCGAGCGCGAAGAACGTTCGGCACCGACTGCAGAGGCGCGTTTGGAGCGCGCGGCGTTGGCTGCGGCAAACAAAGCCGCTAAAGCCAAGGCGCGCGCGGAAAAAGCCGCCAAGGCGAAAGCCAAAGCCGACGCCAAGGATGAAAACGCCGCCAAGGAGGACCGTCCTAAAACGCCAACGACCGCGGCATCGACCGCGGCACATAAAGGCCCCGAATGGACGGATATCGAAAAAACCAAATTCATCTCTGGTTTACTTCAATACGGCACCGATTTCGTCGCCATTAGCTCCACCATTCGTACTCGGTCGTTGGACGCCGTCACGCAATTCTACCGCGACAACCGCGAGAGCATGGATTTAGATTCCTTCGCCGCCGCTGCTGGCGGTGGAGAACGCACGTAGCTTTCACCGCGATCACGATGATCACGATCGCGCACACGGCGCGTTGATTGATTAGCACACACGAGCGCATTTATTTTGTACGATACCACGCCACCACCAGACAACATCCTATACCCTAGCCTCGGTAACACCAAACGTTGATCGTTCCTCCAACCGCCGCGCCACACATCGACGCCCGCAACCGAACGCTCGCGTCGTCCAGAACCACGCTCGCGATCGCTCCGATGCCTTTCCTCGCGCGCGACGCCGTCGACGTCGAAGCGTCGGCGTCGTTATTGCCACGAACATCACCCGTCGAGGGCGCAACACCATTCGCATCATCACACAAGACAAATTCGTCGTCGTCGTCGTTCGCGGCGGCGGTGGCGGTGGCGGTGGGATGTTGCGTCGGCGTCGCCGCCTATGCGTCGTCGATACCGTCGTCGGCGGCGATGCTGGGATCGGCGAACGGAGGTGTGGATTTGTTGTTGGGCGCGACGACGTTTCCGCGAACGACGCGAATCACGCCTAAAACCATCGATGATGACGACGATGCGGCGACGAGCACGAGCATGGATGCTCGCATGCGTGCGAATTGGGATTTATACCACGGTCGAGGTGGAAGCAAGGACAGTGATCGGGTGGTGGAGTATGATTTCGAAAAGAACTGGCCGAGCGCGGAGCTCGAAGACGCGCTCGACTGGTTACGAAGCGCCGCGCCTGAGGTTTCTGAATCGTGTGCGGCGATACAGTTTGATGGTGGTGAACAGTCAAAGACTTTAACAGCCGAGCGCATGGGCGCCAAGGGGGATGCCGGGAAGACGCTTTCGCACGTCATCGCGTGGGTCAAGGCGCGGGACGCCAACGTGCAGAGCGTCGTGTTGGCGAGCGCCGGCGCCTTCATCAACACCCACACCGGACCTCCGAATGAGTTTGACTCGATCATCGTGAGTTTTCTTTTGCGTGGACCGCAAACGTGGGACGTGCTGTTCCTCGATCGCGGCGAACGCGGTGTTGGGTTGGATGACGCCCAACGCCCAGAGGCGTTGATAAGCAACAAGGCGTGGTTAAACCCCTACGTGTTGTATCGAAACCGCGCGGTGTACGCCGGGGAGAACCTCCCAGTGGGGCTGTACATGGTGTCCAAGAAGTTTTTAGACAAGATGGCGGTGCACATGCGCGAAGAAAAGCTGTATAAGCTTGATAATTGGTTCAACGCGCTGTGCGCGAGCAAATTGGAGTGCTACTCGTACGCGTCGCGCGGATGGTATGAAGGCGCGACCGCCAAGCACAAGGCGCGCATGGCGAAGCCGCTCGAGGAAGCACCGATCGTAGATGATGCTGCGGTCGAGGCGGCATCGGCGGCGAATGCTGCTGCGTCGCGCGCCAAACGCCTCGCGGCGGAGGACGCGGACGCGGACGCAAACGTTCCGGCGGAGAAGATGGCGTCCACCATTTGAGACGCCAGGACGACAGACAACCTTGTAGCACGACACAACACAGAAAACAAACAAACAAAAAATGTAGCAGTGTGGTATTATTATACGATCGTATATTATGATAGTTTTTAAAAATCTTCATCCGTTTCGTCGTCCCATTCCAACGGCGTCGTGCCGCTCGCCTTACCCATCACCGTCGATACCAAAATCGGAATGTTCTCTTTAAACTCCGCACCTCCCCAGAACGACCCTTCGCGCCTCGGGTCCCAGCTCGCGCTCAATACCCCATACGAAATCCCCAAAAACGCCGCACCAAACGTCACCGTAGACGCGGTAAAGAATACCGCCGGCGGTACGTCGATGTGTTTCACCGCCTTTGCGAAATAAAACGCCGGTCCCGTCATAAATCCAAAAATCAACGGCGTACCACAGAAAATCCCCACGCGCTTCAACATGCGATCAGTGACAACTTCAGGAATCCCTTGCGTCGATCGCTTGGCGTACTTGACATCGAACTCAGCGCGTTTACGTTCCTCCTCCGCGCGTCGCTTATCCGCCTCGAGCTTCATCTTGACTATGCGTTTACGCTGCGCCGCGTCTGCATCACCCGGAACCACATTCGCGAGCGACGCCGCCGCCGAAGACGACGACGACGACGCGTTCCGTCGTCGTCCACCGCGCGCGTTCGCCTCGAGACGCTCCACGCTCTCGCCATCGTCCTCGTTCGTCGTCGTCTGTCGTTCGGGTTCTCGGTCGCGTCTAAACCGACTGTTTCGTCCCTTGGCGCGCGCCACGACGGCGCCGCGCGCGCGTAAAGGCGATCGCGTCGTCGCCAAGGGTGTCGTCGCGCGCGTCGCGACGGGCGTTGACATCGTTCGCGTCGATGGTGTCGCGTCGCGCGATGGCGCGCGTACGCTTATCCACTTTTCGTTGCGTCGTCACACCGCCGCGTGCGCGCGCGCGCGCGATGATGATGATGCGTCGCGGACGTCGCGACCGGGCGCGAGATGATGGTTTAGAGCGCGCGTGGTGTGCGGTGGAGGCGTTCGCGGCGGCGTGTCGCGCGAGCACGGCGGCGGCGACGGTGGATGATGACGATGACGATGGCGATGATGATGATGACGACGGCTGCGCGACTGCTGCCGCCGTCGCCGACACGGCGTCGGCGACCGCGTTCGATGCTCGCGCGATATTTCAAGCGTTTACGCAACTTCAGAGCGAAGACGACCCGCGCGTGCTTCTCGTGGAGACGGCGGGGATATTTCTCGACGCCGCGGATGCGATGCGGCGGGCGTCGACGTCGACGTCGGCTGACAATGATGACGACGGTCCACGAGTCCGCGCGATGACGCACGCGTGTGTGATGTTTATACGTGCTGAACGCGCGTGGGGCGAACGTCGCGTCGTCGGTGCGCGCGTGAAATCGGCGCGTGCGGAACAATTGGAGTACGAAGGCGTATTGCTTCGATGGCTCGCGTGGGCGCTCGAGGAGTGCGAGCGTTTGGATTTACAATCGTACGTACTCGAGAACAGCGCGCGTAAAGATGAACTTTTAGGATGCGTCATTCACGCGTTATTCGTTGATGTCAACGCCGACGACGGCGAGAAAGACGGAACGCAAGACGTGGCGGCGAGTCAAACGCGCGCGTTTCGCGCAAACGCCGTCGGCGTCGCGTATTTGGAAGAAAAGTTATTGACGCAAAGCACGCACTCGTCGCCCGAACCACTGATGCGCGAAGTATTCTTGCGTGGGTTTACCGCACACACATGGCTGGTGTTTATCACCCGCGCGTTTGACCGTGTACGAACGCTGGCGTACGAAGACGCGTTCACGCGAGCCGAATCGTACTCGGTCGACGGCGTCTCCATCGAACGCGCAATGGCTCGACGAGGCGCCGTGCTCGCCATGTACTTGAGCTGGTTGAAAGATGCGTCGTGTCGGGACGGTGATGGCGCCGATGCGGACGATGAACTTCTCATCGACGCGTTGACATTCATACGCGAATGCCTCGCGACGTTGAAGCGTCACGCCGAGGAAGATGATTACTCATTCGCGTCAAACGTCGCAGACGCGGCGTGTAACACCGCATACGTCTTGGTGAACCGCATGCGCGTTCACCGCACGCCGTGGGATGTTCATGGACTTTTAGAGAGCGTGCAAGGCGTCGTCGACGCCGTGCGCGCGGTGGAATTGGAACGAAGCGACGAGGATGCGTTTTCGCTCGCGTGCGTCGAGCTCGCGAGCGACAATCTGTGTCGCGTTTTACGTCAGCGCGTCGAAGAATAATGTCCACGTGGTGCGTGTTTAAGTTGTACTACTAGAATGTTTTGTGTGATTATACTACTGTAATGCTGTATTTGTTGTTACACTACACGACGCGCGACGCGCGAGAGAGCTAGGATGCCACGCCGTTGGACAACCGTCCGACGCCCTCGATGTCGATATCCACAACATCACCGCTCTTAAGAAACAACGCGTTCGGTTTCTGCCCCGCACCCACGCCCTTCGGCGTGCCAGTGAGTATCAAATCTCCAGCGTAAAGCGTTTGGTATTGCGAAATGGTTGAAATGAGCGTCGCGACGGTGAAAATCATGTCTGAAATCTTCGCCCGCTGCCGTTCTTCTCCATTCACGTACGTCACGAGTTCAGCGGCGCCGCCCAGAGGTAACGCCGAGCCTGCGACGATCCAGGGCCCGCATGGGCAATGTGTGTCGCAACTTTTCCCCAAGTACCACTGTTGATGTTGTTTCTGTAACGTTCGCGCCGTAACGTCGTTGGCCACCGTCCAACCGACGACGTACTTTTCTAAAATTTCCTCCTCCGACATCGACTCTAACGCGCGGGTTCCGGCACCGAAACACGTCGCTCCGATCACGCACGCGAGCTCACCTTCGTAATCCACGTCTAATCGTCCGTGCGTGCGTATGTCTTGCCCGTACGCGACGACTGACGTCCCGGCTTTGGGGAAAATGATTGGCAACTCTGGCACCGCGTCGCGCGAGATCCCAGGCATGGACGAATCCACCTCACCCACGTGTTCAAAGTAGTTTTTCCCGACGCACACGATTTTATTGTGCACGCCACTGGCGGCGGTGGCGTCGTCGAACGGCGCGAGCACGTCGACGTCGCCTAAACCAAACGTCGACGCCGCAAAAGTAACGCTCTTCGGGTCGGCGTGATACGCCTCGAGCGCGCGAGAGAGCGACTGTGGACGCGATGACACGGATGATCCCGCCGCGGCCGAGCCTCCGTCGTCGTGTACGACGTCAAACACCGTGTTTCCATCGAGAGGGAGCAACGCGCCGACGCGCGCGGGCGCGTTCGCTCCGCGTTCGCGGTAACGAATAAATCGCACCGTCGTAAACGCGGTGTTTGACGACGAGAGTAACGGTGTCGCCATCACTGCGCACGGTTCGCTCGTCCTTTGTTTGTCGTGCGAATCGAATAGCGGCGTCGAAGAGTGACGCTAATACTACTACTACGTCGTCGTGACTTTTTGCACCACCTTGGCGGACTCCTCGAGCGTCGTGGCGATTTTATCCGCACGCGTCGTGAACACAAACGTGCGCGCATCACTTACAGGAAATCCTTTCTTCACCAGCGCCTTGCGTGGTCGATACGCTGGGTACGCACACCGATCAAAGATAACCATGCCGGCGCACGTCAACGTCGCCGACGCGTCCGACTCGCCCGTCTCTGACTGTTGCGTCACCGTGCGCTCGTGAATCCCCCAATCGCACTGCATCCCCACCTTATGCGTGATGTGTACTTCGCCATCATCGCTCGCCACCAGCCGCGACGCGCCTTGGCAAAATTTCTCGACTAAAATTCGATTCGCTTCGAGCTCTTCGGCGCTTCTCGCATCCGAGCCTTTCAACGCCGCTTCTTGCGCCGAACCATCGGCGTTGCGCGCGACGCACGGGAAATTCCAGACCACGCGATCGAACACATACGCGTTGTCACCATCATGCGTATTGTCGCCATCGTTCGCCAAGCGAGGCAGCGTTGACGCTAAATCGGCGGCGTCGACGCCGTGCGCCACGCGCGCGCCCGACGCCTCGAGCTCGCGCAGCGTCTCCATACACGACGGGCCGTAAATCCGCTCCAGCGACGCTCGGGACTCATACGATGTGGCAACTATGCGCTCACCCCCGAACGCGCGCGCGAGAGCGAGGGAGAATGAGAAATCTCCGTCGCCGACGGTGAGCACGCGCTGCGTTCGCGAATACAGCCCCAACCGTTTCTCACCCCCACCAGGCGCCTTTGCCGCGTTTGCCGCGTATCGTAAGCACGTCTCGGGACGAGCGTTCGCACCGGGTGGCTGTCCCGCGGCGTTTAATACGACGTAGCGACACGGCACGCATCCGAGGCGGGCGCACTTGAGCATCGCTCGCGCGACGTAGAGCGGAGGCGGCGGCTGCGTCTTTGGTTCGTTGTCAATGCGCGCACGTTTCGCCGGTGGTGGAGTGTTTGATGTATCGACAGCGATGTCGTCGTTGCCGTCATTATTCGTCGCAGAGGGCGTCATCGTCGCGCGCACGCGCGTGCGTGCGTCGCACGGTGTGGGATGGTATCGCGCGCGTGGAGGCGTATGGTTGTGCGTCTATTACAAGTCGTCGTTGTCGTCGCGTGTTCGGGTGCGTTTCGAAGCTCGTCTGCCGTCAGCCTTTTCAGCGTTTTGCAACGCCGCGACGGCGTCGAGTTCAGATGCGCTTCGCGCTAAATACGTGCGAACGAATTCATCAGCGTGGGACGGATGCGCTTCGAACTCGCTCATCAAGCGCGATAAATCGCTCGAGTACTGTCGCGATATTTGTCGCGACAACCCACGCGTGAGGGGCGTTCCGGGCGCGCCGAGCGGCGGTATAGACGCGAACAACTTTTGAATATCCATCGGTACCGCGTTGGCGCCGCCTGTTGTCGGAATTTGCGGCGTGCGAGACCGCGACGGCGGCGGAGGCATGGAAAACGCCGTCGCCGGTGCAGCCTCCGCCGCGCCGCGGCCTCCGCCGCGGCCACCACCGCGAATCATTGATTCAAGAAACGGCTCGGGTTCAGGCGGCAACGTCGTCTCGGGTGGAATATTCAGCGGCGTACCGCGCGGGAACCCTCTCGAGCTTTTTCTGGGCTGGCCTTCGTACACATTCGCGACGTCCCTGGCCGTCATACCGAGCTTGCCCAAGACGTCTTCGTCGAGCACCCACTCCGCCGCCTGCCGCTCTTCTTTCTTCGTGAACAAGTATTTCACGTCATCATTAGCCAAGTTCAGCCGACCGTCGCTCGCCACGTACAGCACCGCACGGAAAAACGGTTCAATTTCGGCATTCTTGTACCAGTAATGTCCTTCCTCGAATGTTTCTCCGTACGTCTCAACCAAGAAACGATCAAACGCCTTGCGGTAACCCACGCCTTCGCGGGAAATAAAACTCGCGTGACCAGCGGCGCGAATAATCGCCGTGGTAAATCGCGCGATTGCACGTCGACGGTCGGCGCGCTTGGGAATATACGTCCAACCATGATGGTCTCCCGCATCCGATGACGAGTGCTGTGCGTTCACGCGTGCCAGGGCGCCGCCAGCGGCGGACGACGACGCGCCTCGACGCCCAGACGCACCCTTCGTCACCGTCGCCGCCGGCGCGTTTGTTTTCGCCCGTCTCGAGCTCTTGCGCGTGGGATTTGACCGCGTCGTCTTTGTCGTCTCCTTGCGCGTTTCGCCGGCGGCGTTATTCTCATCCTCGACGAGCAGCGACCGCGCCGAGTCCAACCGCCCCAGCACCTCTGGCAACGTGAACGGATCCGGTGCAAACGACGCCGTCGACGACGATGCCCCACGTCGCTGCCGTCGTCCACTACCCATAGCTCCGGCGTCATTCTCGTCACCCTCGACGACGACGCCCACGCGCCCGTCGTCCACGCCGTCCCCGACCACCGCCTCCGACGAACTCGTGCCGCGAAGTAAACGCCCGAGAAACTCCATCGTGTTCTGTCGCGTCAATCCCCCAGCCATGCCGTCGCTCCCACCGCTCATCGATCGTCGAAGCGGCATATTGATTCAATTCAATGAATGGATTGCGATTCAAATCCAAAACACACCTCGATCGACGACGACGACGACGACGACGACGACGACGACGACGATGCCTCTCTCTATATATATATAAACACACGCGCACCGTGCGCCCGGCGCGACGGTCGCGCACCGCAGTTTGGCGATGACGACATCGTCGTGCGCTGGCGCGATCCGAGGCGTATCTACATACTATACATATAATTCATCTATCACGCTATAAATAGTTATGCTTACATACCCATATATGTGATACAATATGAAAGAGTCGTTTGTGTGCGCATCCACGCGTCGTCGTCGTCGTCGTCGTCGTCACACTCGCGCGCACGGCGCGTGCACGCACCACTCGCGCGGGCGCGTAAAACTCTACACACACACAACACACACATATTTATCAGACGCATGGTGTTTAGGTGCGTGACTCGAGCGCGACTCGCGTGCATTCGCGCGTGCGATGCGAGAGGATAATACACCGCAGCCGCACCAGATGGGCTTTGACTGACGGAACGACGTACGTGCGACGACAGTAGTAGTCATAATAATAATTCTAGGCGGTACGCACACGGCAAGGCGTCGTCATCGTCGTCGCCGAGCGCAGCGGCGGTGGTGTGTGGGTCGATGCGACGAAGAGCCGCGACGGCGACGCTCGTCGCGTTGGCGTTGATGTACTTTGCGCTCTCGGCGGGCGGGCAGGATTCGTACGGCGCCAAGGTTTTGCGCGATGGGCCGTTGAGTGTGTTTACGATTTCGGCGAGGTCAACGTCGCGTAAGGTTTTGATGCAGTCGTGCGCGCGTAACGTCCCGACGGAAGAAGTCGTTTTAGTGACGGGAGCGGCGGGTTTTATAGGCTCGCATGTCTCTACGGCTTTGAAGCGTCGAGGCGCTGGAGTGATTGGGTTGGATAACGTGAATGATTATTACCCTCGTGGGCTGAAGCGCGCGCGGATTCAAAAGCTGAAGGATATCGGCGTGCATACGGTGGTGGCGGATTTGAACGACGCGGCGACGTTGAGGAAAATTTTAGACATTTGCCAGGTGACTTCCATAATACATCTCGCCGCACAAGCTGGGGTGAGATATGCGGTGAAGAATCCAGCGGCGTACGTGCACTCCAACGTTGCGGGATTTGTCACGCTGTTGGAAGCCGTGGCGCACACGGCGCCGATGCCAAAGGTGGTGTTCGCGTCGAGTTCGAGCGTCTATGGTTTAAACACAAAGGTACCATTTAGCGAGTCGGATATTACCGACTCGCCGGCGTCGTTGTACGCGGCGACAAAAAAATCGGACGAGTTGTTAGCGCACACGTACAATCACATCCACGGCATGTCGCTCACGGCTTTGCGGTTCTTCACCGTGTACGGGCCGTATGGTAGACCCGACATGGCGTACTTTTCATTCGCCAACAACATTATGAAGGACAAGCCGATTAAGATTTTCAAAGCTGAAGACGGCGGGGAGCTGGCGAGAGATTTCACCTATATCGATGACGTCGTGCGAGGCACCATCGCCTCGCTCGACACGGCGCAACGTTCGGGGAAAAACCAAGACGGCTCCAAGCCGCCGTTTCGTGTCTACAATCTCGGCAACACCAACCCGGTCACCGTGAGTGATTTTGTGTCGAGCTTGGAACGCGCGTTGGGGAAAACCGCCAACCGCAACTACGTGCCCATGCCGAAAACTGGGGACGTGCCGTTCACGCACGCCGACATTTCGGCAGCCAAGCGCGACCTCGGGTACACTCCCACCGTGAGCTTGGACGACGGGCTGAAGCATTTTGTGTCGTGGTACTCGAAGTATTACGCCAACGGGAAAAATGCCGAGGACACAAACTATGTGCCCATGTAACTTTTTAGCGCTCGAGCGCTGGGACGTACATGGTATGATAGAGAGTAGAGAAGAAGAGCAGCAGTAGTACTGTAGTCAGCATTATTTCAAATTTCCTACACTACGAGTGTATTTGTTCGCATGGTGGGCATCGACGGGAGGGCACTCGC
>Ga0255763_1002346_pt1 | contig 18250 bp, 18 predicted proteins | sample 041ome_2_FD_179963 | JGI IMG/M metagenome (GOLD analysis project Ga0255763, IMG submission 179963) | Coastal salt marsh microbial communities from the Groves Creek Marsh, Skidaway Island, Georgia - 041406US metaG (version 2) | ecosystem: Environmental > Aquatic > Marine > Intertidal zone > Salt...
TTTGCAACAGATTGAGGATTTTGGCGATGGGACCGTATCAGCCAATGATGCGTTCAAACCCGTCAGCCGTTATTTTGATCGCATCACGCGGGCGGAACAATTGCTGACCGCATTGCCGCGTGCCTTCCGTGTTTTGACCGATCCTGCGGAATGTGGCCCCGTAACCTTGGCCTTTTGCCAGGATGTACAGGCCGAGGCCTATGATTATCCAGAGGCGTTTTTTGAACCCAAAGTGTGGCGTCAACGTCGCGTACGCCCCGATGTGAATGAACTGGCGGATATGGCAGATGCCATTCGCGCCGCAAAACGCCCCGTGATTGTTGCAGGAGGTGGCGTTCATTATTCGGATGCAACAGCGGAACTGGCGGCATTTTCTGAGGCTCATCATATTCCTGTTGCGGAAACGCAGGCAGGGAAATCCGCGCTGCCGTGGGATCATCCGCTGAACCTAGGACCAATCGGTGTTACTGGGGGCGAAGCGGCCAATTCGGTTTGTGCCGAGGCGGATTTGGTGATCGGCGTTGGAACACGTTTCCAAGACTTTACAACAGGTTCGTGGAGCCTATTTGCCAATCCTAATCGTAAAATCGCCTGCCTGAATGTTGCGGCCTATGACGCCATGAAACATGGCGCGATGCCCTTGTTGGCAGATGCGCGCGTGGGATTAGGGGAACTGTCATCCGCACTGGGCGATCACACATCTTCCGCCTCAATCAATGGGTTGAAAGAGGATTGGTTTGCCAAGGTTGACCCGTTGACGGATGCCCCGTCTGACAGCAATGCATTGGCCACTGACATGCAGGTGATTGGCGCGGTGCAACGCAGCGCGGGCGACAACAGCGTGGTCATGTGCGCGGCGGGCACGATGCCGGGCGAATTGCACAAACTGTGGAAAGCAAACCGCCCCATGTCCTATCATATGGAATATGGCTTTAGCTGTATGGGATATGAAATCGCGGGCGCTATGGGTATTAAAATGGCTGAGCCTGAACGCGATGTTTTATGCTTTACGGGCGATGGAACCTATATGATGGCCAATTCCGAAATGGCGACTGCGGCCATGATGGGCGTATCCTTCACGGTGATTGTCACGGACAACCGCGGATTTGGCTGTATCAACCGTCTGCAAATGGGCACAGGCGGGGCAGAGTTTAATAACCTGCTAAAAGACGCTGTGCACGAAACACCATCAGCCATTGATTTTGCGGCACATGCGGCATCCATGGGAGCAACATCGGTCAAGGTCTCTTCGATCAGCGAACTGGAAGAAGCACTGGCCAAACGTGGTGAAATCACAGGCCCATATGTGATCGTGATTGACACAGACCCCTATCCCAGCACACCGCATGGTGGTTCCTGGTGGGAGGTTGGTGTGCCAGAGGTCTCTGTGCGTTCAGAGGTCAATGACGCTCATGAGAAATATATTGAAGATAAGAAAACCCAGAGAGCAGACTGATGAGTGTTAAGATGGGTATCTCCCTGATTGCCTGGCAAAACGACGACCTGCCGGAACTGACGAAAAACTATACAACCGAAAGTGCAATGGAGGATGCCGCTAAGATTGGATACTCCGGCGTCGAACGCGGTCGCCGTATGCCAGCTGACACAGCCGGCTTGCGCGCTTATCTCGATCGGTATGGCGTGGCATTGTGCGGGGGCTGGTGCTCTGGCAACCTCATGGTGAATGACCTGGAAGTGGAGAAGTTAGCAATACACGAACAGGTAGAGCAATTCGCGGCCCTTAATGCTCCTTGCATTGTCTACGCCGAATGCTCAAACACGATCCAGGGAAATATCGAGCAACCGGTCAGCCAGCGCCCCAAAATGACGCGCGACGAGGTAAAGGCCTATGGGGCAAAGTTGTCCGAACTTGCGAAATGGTCAAAGGATCAGGGTGTCGTGCTCAGCTATCACCACCATATGGGCGCGATGGTACAGGACGCTGAAGACATTGATTGGTTGATGGAGGGGTCCACTGAGGACCTAACGCTGCTATATGATACTGGTCATCTTCACTTTGCGGGCGCTGACCCCGTTGCGGTCCTTGATAAATGGGGCCACCGCGTCCACCATGTTCACTTCAAAGATGTGCGCCAAGCTGTACTAGATTGGGTGAAATCCGAGGATAAGAGCTTTCTTGATGGCGTGGCCGCGGGCGTTTATTCGGTTCCGGGAGATCCGGAGGGTTGTATCGATTTCCAGACCATTACTGACCGTTTGAAGACAATGGAATATGAGGGTTGGATTGTTGTTGAGGCCGAACAAGACCCAGCAAAGGCTCCTCCCTTTAAGTACTCTAAAATGGGATTTGATTACATCGTTGATATTTCTGGCTGCTCCGGTCTGACTATAGAAAGATAAGACCATGACTGATCTGCTAAAAAAACCCTTTGGCAAACGTGGCAAGGTCCACCAAATCACACCCGAAAGCGCAGGATGGCGCTATGTTGGATTTTCCCTTTACCACCTAAAGGCGGGGGATAAGGCGGCCGAGGCGACAGGGGATCGTGAGGTGATCCTTGTTTTGGTCGAAGGCAAGGCCGCAATCACAGGTGCAGGACAGGATTGGGGTGTGTTGGGCGATCGGATGAACGTGTTTGAAAAAACACCACCCCATTGTTTGTATTTGCCCAATGGCACTGATTGGAGTGCAGTTGCGGAATCCGATTGCGTTTTGGCAGTGTGTTCCGCCCCGGGGATTGGCGGCCATCAGGCGCGCCGCATTGGTCCAGATGGTATTACCCTGACAGAACGGGGCAAGGGGACAAATACGCGTCACATCAACAATATCGCTATGGAAAATGAGGATTACGCCGACAGCCTATTGGTGACAGAGGTGTTTACGCCCGCAGGCCATTGGTCATCCTTCCCCAGTCACCGTCATGACGAAGATGACTATCCTCGCATCACCTATCTTGAGGAAACATATTATCACCGCCTGAACCCTGCAAATGGATTTGGCATTCAACGGGTTTATACCGATGACGGTCAGTTGGATGAAACCATGGCGGTTTCTGATGGGGATGTGGTTTTGGTGCCGCGCGGGCACCACCCTTGTGGTGCGCCCTATGGGTTTGAAATGTATTATCTAAACGTCATGGCAGGCCCCATGCGCAAATGGCGCTTTGTACCTGCGCCTGAAGTGGAGTGGATCATGCAGCGGGATGCCTGATATGGCTGCACCTTTTCAACTGGTTCTGTCAGAATAAACCACCTTGCCCGACAGCGTGCTAGATATTAGCTTCTGGGACATGCCTAACTCTGTGTTCTTTCGCTATTTCAAAACCAGTCCTGAGATCATCCAACTTGCGGTGATGCTTTATGTGGGGTTTCCACCCTCACTAAGAAATGTAGAAGATCTCCTCGATGAGCGTGGTGTGTATGTGAGCTATGGAGAAACTAGATAATGATGGAATAGGATGGGCGCTCAACTTACATTTTAAATTGAGATAGATCTAATGATCTCTGTAAACCTAAACTGTTTTTTGCAATGTCGGTATTTGCGTAAATCCTGCTCCCGAAACCAATACAATGTATTGAATACAAAGACTTAGGGCGCCCCTCCGGCGCCTTTGTTGTTTCCGCATATCAAAAATTGCCGCGTTCATTGCTGCATTCCAATGTCTCTTGGTGGGCGAATGTGACACGTTCCATTCCTCCGAGTGGGGGTTACTTGAGCGTTTTTATTCCATAATCCTCCCTCGGGCGCAGGGGCACCCCCCTAAACAAGCCCCCCCTGCGTCCTACAAAAGGCCCTTGTTTGATAGGTGCTCAAAAAATTCGTTGGGTAATTTCGTTTGGGTCTAAGGTCCGAGGTACGAAGTCCGATCTCTCTGGACCTAGACACTCAGCTCACAGTTCTCGGGCCGAGGTGTTCTGTCCAAAGTTGCTGAATTGAAGCTCCTGCTTCAGGGGGAGGGGGCGGTTCTGGGGCCGTGGTCCTCGGAACTTGGTTTGTGCAGCGCAACTTCAGGCGGCTAGCCCTTACAATTTGGATTGCAGTTCCTGAAACGCAGACATGACCTGTCCAAGGGTCGCTGCGTCCCCCTGTTGTTGTGTGTATGCCGCCATTGGCACTTCGAGCCCGTAAGAAATGTCTGGTGGTAACGCTGCAATCAAACCCAAGAGGTCGATTTCACCTTGCCCCGGCGGCAGACGCTCTTCTCTGGCTGTAAACAGCAGGTCTTGGGTCGAATATTGGTCACGAACAACTGCATCGCACAGGTGCGCTAGGCGCAAGCGATTTTGTGGCACGCATCGCACATCGTCCAATGTGCTGGCTGAGCGGTTGAAATGCAGGGCATCAACCAAAATACCCACGTCGGGGCCTGCCGCGCTTGCGACGCGATATGCGGTTTTCAGATCCGGAACAGATGTCCAAGGAAAGAATTCAAGCGAAACGCCCAGACCTCGGTCGCTGGCCGCCTCTGTAAACCGACCCAGGGTGTCTGCCAGGCGGTCCAAGTCCTGATCATAGGGGGCGCAAATCACTTCGCACGCACCCAGATCTGCGCCTGCATCCAGAAATGTCATAAGTGTCGAAATATCCGTATCAGGTTCAATCTTGACGAATTCGATGTCGTTGACGCACAGACCGGTGTCGCGCAAAGCGGCTTTGGTTTCCAGCATCATTTTGGCGTCTTGCATCAGTGGATAATCTGGCGTTGTCGCCGTCACCTGAATCAGCCTAAGGCCAACGGCGTCAAATCCTGCCTGCGCCGCGGCCTCAATCAACTTTGGCGGTGATAGGTCGATTGCGGTCAGGTGTGCAAGCGAAATCTTGGAAATCATGATGCCGCCTCTGCCGCGTGGCGACCTGCAATAAACCCGAACGTCAGGGCAGGTCCTAGGTTGATCCCGCCTGCAGGATAATGGCCGCCCATAACATTTGCCATGTCGGTGCCCGCAGCATAAAGGCCGGGGATCGGATGCCCCATCCCATCCAGAACGCGGGCATGTCCATCCGTGCGAAGTCCGGCAAACGTCCCGAAACTGCCCGGAATAACGCGCACGGCGTAGTAGGGTGCATGATTGATTGGTGCAAGGCACGGGTTCGGCTGCACCAAAGCGTCGCCTTGCAGGCGCATATAAGGCGTGGTGCCACGCCCAAAGGCAGTGTCGATACCGTTTTGTGCATCCGTATTAAAGGCCCGCACGGTTTGTACCAATCCGTTCGTATCAATCCCGCAAACGCGCGCCAGTTCGCTAAGCGAACGCCCGGTCTTGAGGTATCCAGATCGCAACCAAACTCGCATTGGCACCGGCGCGGGGCGCACGATCCCAAGGCCATAACGTCGGATGAAACGGTGATCGCAGATCAGCCACGATTCAGGCCTGTCGCCCAACTTAGTCCCCTCTAGCATGGCCTTGACATAATCGTGGTATCCCAGACCTTCGTTACAAAACCTCTGGCCGGATTTCAGCACGCCAATGACACCGGGTTTTCCCCGGTCGATGATGTGCGGGAACACACCCTGCCGCCCGTCGGGCCATGTCACTTCTGATACGGGACAGTATGCAACTGGCGCGGCAAGCGTTGTCGCCTGCTGTCCCCCCACACTTACGCCAAGTTGTAAACCATCCCCCGTGGCGGATGGAACCGCCAGCGTCCTATGGGTGTCCGGTTCCGGGAATTGATCCTGTCGCCGCACCAGATCGTTTGGAAACCCACCGCAGGCCAGGACAACGCCTAGGTTGGTTTGAATAACGTATGACCCGTCTGGCCCGGATACCTCAGCCCCTTGGATCCCATTTTGTCCACGCACAAGCGACAGGATTGCGGTATTTGTGCGGATTTCAACGCCTGCATCGATGGCAGACCGCAATAGACGCCCGACAAGGGCTTGTCCGTTTCTAAGTTGCATTGCACGGCCATGCCACGCCAAGTCCCACAGGTGTCGTGTCATGCGACCAGCAACATGCATCGCTGACCGCAAAGAGCGGGTGGCCGTCATAAACGCCTTTAGATCGGGGCCGGCTTGAATGGTTAGACCCCAAAAACTGGTCTCTGGCAAAGGGTCCCGCATAGTGGAAAAATACTGACCTAGGCCGCGCGCGTCATAGGGCTGAGCAATCACCGAGCGCCCCCCTGTGCCAGCACCGTCCTGATCGCCATAGGTGTCCGGGATATGCAAGCCCGGTTCGAATTTAAGCGCGGTTTCTTCGTCAAAGAATTTGATCGTTTCTGGTGCGGCTGCCAAGTAGGCATCCACCAGTTCGGCATTGAAATTGTTTCCAAGAACAGCCTCAAGGTATCGGCGGGGTTCAGACGTGGTTTCATGAATACCATTGTGCTGCGCCAGATGCGTGCATGGCGCCCAAATCCAGCCACCAGACCAAGCCGTGGTGCCGCCAATGACTTTGTCTTTCTCGACAAGAACGACCTTTAGTCCACGATGCGCCGCCGTAATGGCCGCGGATAATCCCGCCGCCCCCGAACCCGCGACAATCAGATCGAAATTCTTAATCAACACATGCGCCCCTGATCCCGTTAACGCCCAGACCGTTGGTCAAGATGAAAATAATGTCAAATGCTTGTTCTTGCGTTTTCGTAACCTTATGTTAACCTGCGTGCAGGGAGCCTGCCATGCCAGAAATGACTCTTCGCCAGATCGAGGTGATCCGCGCCGTAATGATGACGGGTACAATCAGTGGTGCTGCGGAAATGTTGAATGTCTCGGCCCCCGGGATCAGTCGTCTGGTCAAGCACACCGAAGAATCGCTTGGGATTCGCCTTTTTGAACGAAAGGCCGGGCTTTTCACACCGTCGGCCGAGGCGGCCAGTGTTTTTCATCAAGTGCGCGAAGTTTACAAGGGCGTTGAGAATTTACAAGTTGCCGTGGGATCGTTGCAGAAAGGTGAAGATGTGCGCCTGGCCTTTGCCACGGCACCATCGATTGCCCAGTTCATTGCCGCACGGGCCCTGCAAAAGGTAAGAAGTCGATATGACGGCCTGTTTGTGGATATGAACGTGCTAAAAATAGAAGAGACGGCCGAGTATCTTTTGCTGGAACGCGGCGAGTTTGTTATCATGAGCTCGGCCGTTCAGAACGCAGCAATCGAAAATGAACAGATCGCTGAAGGGCGTCTGGTTGTGATTTTGCCAGAGGGTCATGCGCTTGCTAAGCAAGACATTATATCGGCGGCTGACCTGTCCAGCGAGGCACTGATAGGTGTCGATCCAAATGATCCCTATGGGGCCTTGTTATCCCGCCCGTTCGAAATTGCCGCAGTCGAGATGCGCCATGCGATGAGGGGGCGTTTCGCGCAGACTGTGGTTAGCTTGGTTCGCCACGGGTTGGGTGTTGCTGTTATCGATGAATTTTCAGTTGCCGAAGTGTATATGCCCGGATTAGTGCGCCGGCCACTTGCCGAGGATGTGCGTATCAAAAGTTTTGTTGCCCGTAAAAAGGGCCGCGTTCTTTCTGGTTTTGCGGAATATACGATCGCGCAGTTTCGGCGCGAATTGGGCAAGGCCGTCGAAGATGGCCCTTGGTACCGGTCAAAAAAATAACATGATGTTAACGATGGGCCCAAAAAGATATTTGACGTTAAAGTTTGATGTGCACTACGGTTGTCCACAATCGCCGATCTGTTCGGTATTTCAATTCGCACTATGAGGGAGGAAACCATGAAGCGGATTATTCTAGGCACATTAGGTGCACTGGCACTGACGGCCACTGCGGCTGTTGCAGATTACCCACAAAAAGAGATCCAGGGCATAATCCAGTGGGGGGCCGGTGGTTCAACCGATACTGTGATGCGCTCGGTCACTCCGCACGCCGAAAAAGCACTTGGCGGCACAGTTGTCATGCAGAACATGACGGGTGCTGTGGGTGCGATCGCGCTAAACCACGTCGCCGGCACCGCCGCGGACGGCTATACACTGTTGATGGGCGCGGAAAACCCGATGCTGTACAAGGTGATGGGGCTAGGCGACAAAGACTATAACGAGTTCACGCCAATTTCAATCCTTGCGCGCGGGACACCGGTCTTGGTTGCTAACCCTGATGCACCGTTCAACGATTATGCCGAGATGATGGCCTATATCAAAGGGAACCCTGGTAAGGTAAAGTTTGGTTCGACCGGACCAGGCGGCCTGCCGTCGGTTGTCTCTGCGATGATTTCATCCGTCGAGGGTGGCCTTGATGTGACTGCCGTTCCATATGATGGCGACGGCCCAGCATTGACAGGCCTGCAGGGTGGCGCAATCGACGTCATGCCCGCGGTTCTTGGCGCAGCGATCGAAGGCATCCGTGCGGGTAACATGAAAGTGCTTGCAATCATGGACACCGCCGCAAACAAGAACCTGCCAGACGCGCCTTATGTCACGCAGTTCAACGACGCTTATAACACCTATCTGCCTTGGGGTCCGTTCTTTGGCGTCTTTACGCCAAAAGGTACGCCTGACGATGTCGTTGCAAAACTGGTTGACGCCTACACAACTGGTGCACAGCATCCCGATTTCGTTCAGTTGATGAACGATCGTGGCTTTACCTTGATGGCCATTGGCGGCGCAGAGGCGGATGCCTTTTTGAAAAAATGGCAGCAAGGCACAGCTTGGCTGTTGCAAGACGCGGGCCTGACCAAAGCTTCTCCGGAAGAGTTCGGTATCGCGCGCCCAGGAGAGTAATCTCCCCTGCAAACCTGCATAGGTAACTGCCGATTTAGGGCGCCGCATTTCTCCGCGAAGTGCGGCGCCCAATTCATAAATGCCCTGGGGAGGAAACCATGGAGCAAATCGACCCTAAAAACCATGACGGCACTTCGGATACGACGCCGGGCGGCGAATTCGACAAGCGGCGGCCTGGAGAATTGGTATTCACGGTTTTTCTATTGATTGCCGGACTAGCACTTCTCAAAAGCGCCTACGGGATCGAAAACCCGTTCGGCCCAAATGGGCCGTCTGCACCCAGAGCAATTCCGATGGCTGCGACGCTGGCTATGGTGATTTCCGCGGCTATCTTGGTCGTCAAAACGATCAAACTGCCACTGGATCGGGCAGAAACGCTGGCACGTGACATCCTGCCAATCAACGTTGTGGTTTTCGCATTTTTTTTGACCGCTTATGGTGTCTTGCTTGTGCCCTTAGGGTTCCTGCCGACATCGGCACTCTTTCTTATTTTCGGAATTAAACTTCTCGCCAAGCGAAATTGGCGCTGGACGATTGGCGTGTCTTTGACAAGCCTGATCGTGATCTGGCTGATCTTTCGGATTGTGTTCAGCGTGCTGATGCCCGCAGGTATCGTACCCGAGGCCGAGTTCATCCAGTTTTTCCGTGGCCTTTCCGGTGGAGGCGTTAACTCGTGACTGCGCTTATGGATTTTTTCACTGTTTTCATGCAGCCCCAATTGCTGCTTTTGGTTGGACTTGGCACCTTTGCTGGTGTGTACGTCGGTGCGATACCGGGCCTGTCGGTGACGATGGCTGTGTCGATCCTGATTTCATTTACCTTTTCTTGGGATGTCTATCCCGCAATCTCTTTGATGATCGGGATCTATATGGGCGGCGTCTATGGGGGATCGCGGACTGCGATTTTGCTGAACATTCCGGGTGCGCCATCGGCAATTGCGACGGCATTGGATGGCTATCCCATGGCCAAGCGCGGAGAGGCAGGCACAGCAATTGGCGTGACCACGGTTATGTCCTTTATCGGCGGATTTGTTGGCATAGGTGTTCTTGCGCTTGCTGCGCCGCTGGTGTCAGATTTTGCCTTAAAATTCCAGCCTCGGGATTATATGCTGCTTGCGATTCTTGGGATTCTGCTGGTCGGCTCTCTGAGCCAAGGATCGCTTGTGAAGGGCATATTCGCAGGCGCATTGGGCATAGCAATTGGTGCGGTTGGGCGCGATCCCCTGACCTTTGCTGAACGATTTACGTTCGACTTTCAGCTGCTGGAAGGTGGCATTTCCTTTATCGCGGTCATGATCGGTATGTTTGGTGTCTCTGAGGCTTTTTTACAGCTGCATCACGTCAACAAAGATGCGGTCCACCAAAAAATCAGTCGTATCGTACCTTCACTTGTAACGGTGAAAAAGCACCTCCCGCTGTCGCTGCAAACCTCTACGATCGGGGTTATCATTGGTGCGCTTCCCGGAACCGGGGGGGATATCGCGGCGCTGATGGCCTATGATCACGCAAAGCGTGTCACCAAGAATCCAGAACGTCCGTTTGGTGATGGCGCGATAGAAGGTCTGGTCGCGCCTGAAACAGCCAATAACGCCGCCGTAGGGGGGGCGTTTATCCCAATGATGACGCTGGGCATCCCGGGTGACGCCGTGACCGCGATCATGATCGGCGCCTTGTTTATCCACGGTTTAAACCCAGGCCCGATGCTGATGATCGATCAGCCTGGCATGTTCTGGTTTATCGTGGGCTGTCTGGTGATGGCCAACATCTTTATGCTGATTTTCGGTCTGACCGGTATCAAGCTATTTACAAGAATCGTCGAGATGCCCCGGTCGATATTGATACCCCTGATTATGCTTTTATCAATTGTTGGTGCCTACGCGGTCAACAATTCGATTACCGATGTCTATTGGATGCTGGGGTTCGGTGTGTTTGGATACTTTATGCGCCACTATGGTTATCCCCTTGGGCCGGTTATCCTAGGGGTCATCCTGTCGCGACTGCTGGATGACAATTGGCGCCGCGCGATCATTTCCGAGCAAGAGGATTTGGGACGGTTCTTTGCTGGGATATTCTCAAGCCCTCTATCCTTGGTTCTGTTTGTCTCTGTGATCTTGATCTTTGTATCGCAAACACCGCTTTGGTCCTATGGCAAAAGGGTTATTTTTGGTCGGGCCAAGAAAACATGAACCCGTTTGGAAACACGTTTACTGTGGGCGGCTATATCGCGCGTCCGCAGGTGGTGCCTGGCCCCGTTCGTCACGCCTTAGAGTCACGCATAGAGGTTCGCCGTAGATGACAACAATGATTAAACTTGGTCTGATCGGGGATAATATCGCTCGATCCAAATCACCCTTACTCCATCGTTTGGCGGGGGCCCAGAACGGACGTGCGGTGCAGTACGATCGCCTGATCCCCCAAGATATGGGACAGGACTTTGATACTGTTTTTGCGGCATGTGCGGGGCAGGCCTATCGCGGTATAAACGTGACCTATCCTTACAAGGAACGGGCCGCGACCAAAGTCGCCATCGATGATCCGCTGGTGCGCGCAATAGGGGCGGTAAATACCGTGCTGTTCGAATTGGACGGTCCAAAGGGGCAGAATACCGACTACACCGGGTTTATTGCCGGGTACCGCAAGGTCAGGGGGGACATCGATCCGGGCATTTCATGCCTTATCGGAACAGGCGGTGTCGGCAGAGCGGTGGCATTTGGCCTCGTGGCACTTGGGGCAAGTGAAATTCGTCTGGTCGACAGGGATGAAGCAAAAGCACATGCGCTGGCAGCCGAACTAAGAGCTGCGCCAAATGCACCACCGGTGGTCGTCTATTCAGATGCAACCCAGGCCGCATCGGGCGCAAGCGGAATTCTGAACGGCACGCCAGTCGGGATGGTCGGATATGGTGGGACCCCCTTACCGCGCGATGCGATGCAAGGCGCGGCATGGGCATTCGATGCGGTTTATACACCCGTTGACACCCAGTTTTTGCAGGATGCAGCAACCCAAGGCCTAAGTATCATCTCAGGATATGAATTGTTCTTTTTTCAGGGGGTGCATGCCTGGGAACATTTTTGTGGTTTACCTTTGGACGAGGCACGCCTGCGTTCAGAGCTGATCGAGCAAGGAGATGCCGAATGAAGACGTCAATTGCCACAGTTTCAATTTCTGGAAACCTCCGTGAAAAGCTAGCGGCGATCGCTAAGGTCGGTTTTGATGGTATAGAGATATTTGAACAAGATTTCATCGCCGATACGGGCACCCCGCGCGAAATCGGCAATATGATCCGTGACCACGGGTTGGAAATTACCCTTTTTCAACCGTTTCGTGACCTAGAGGGCCTAACCGGTGATGCGCGTCAGCGCGCGTTTGATCGCGCCAAGTACAAATTTGATACCATGGTCGAGCTGGGAACAGATCTGATACTGGTGTGCTCTTCTGTTCATCCTGATGCATTGGGCGGGATCGACCGGGCTGCGGATGATTTCCGAGAACTCGGAGAGATCGCCGCCGAGCGTAACCTGCGTGTCGGCTATGAGGCCTTGGCTTGGGGACGTCATGTCAACGATCACCGGGATGCCTGGGAAATTGTTCGCCGGGTCGATCATCCAAATATCGGCATCATTCTCGACAGCTTTCACACGCTGGCGCGCAAGATTGATCCAAATACCATTCGCCGTATCCCCAGTGACAAGATATTTTTTGTCCAGTTAGCGGATGCGCCCCTGATCGACATGGATCTGTTGTATTGGTCGCGCCATTTCCGGAACATGCCAGGCGAAGGCGACCTTGCGGTAACCGAATTCATGCGTGCCGTGGCGGCGACCGGTTATGATGGCCCGATCAGCCTTGAAATTTTCAATGACCAGTTTCGGGGCGGACATCCAGAAGGTCTGGCGCGCGATGGGTATCGGTCGCTGGTGGCCCTGATGGATGACGTGCGCAGATCTGAACCAGATATCCAAATCAATTCGCCAGATATGCCGGAACGCATTTCTGTCGAGGGCGTAGATTTCATCGAATTCGCCACCCGCGGAAAAGATGCAGAAACCCTCTCATATTTCTTGCAAAGCATGGGGTTTGCGCATGTGGGCGATCATATCTCTAAGAAGGTGGCACTTTGGCAGCAAGGTGATATCCGCGTTATTCTAAACCAGGAAACGACCGGGTTTGCGAATTCTGCCTATATCTCGCATGGGACGACAATCTGTGATATCGGTTTGAAAGTTGACAATGCCGCAGCCACGTCAATTCGCGCCAGGGCGTTGGGGGCAATAACCTTTGATCAGGCTGTTGCGCCGGGTGAATTAGAAATTCCAGCCATTCGCAGCGTCGGCGGCAGCGTGATGCATTTCATCGACGATCAAAGCGGGTTGTCAGATGTCTGGTCGGTTGAGTTCAAACCATCCGCAACCCAAGCCATGCCAGGCGCGGGTCTGCGGGTTATCGACCATGTGGCTGAAACCATGAATTATGACGAAATGCTTAGTTGGTCGCTCTTCTACACGTCGATTTTCGACATGCAGCGCACGCCTATGGTGGATGTCATCGATCCCGATGGGCTTGTGCGGAGCCAAGCCATCAAAGCAAATGGAGGGACAACGCGGATCACCCTGAACGGCGCAGAGACCCACCGCACCCTTGCGGGTAGTTTTCTGGCAGAAAGTTTTGGCGGTGCTGTACAACACGTTGCATTTGCAACCGACGATATCTTTGCAACCGCGCGCCAAATGGCGGCGCTGGGGTTCGAACCGCTACCATTGACCGGTAACTACTACAATGACTTGCAGGCGCGTTTTGGAATGGACCCACAGCGCGTCGAGAACATGAAAACCCTGAACATCCTGTATGACGAAGATGCAGATGGCGCGTTCTTGCAATTCTATAGCAAGCCATTCGCCGGAGGGCTGTTCTTTGAAATTGTGCAGCGGGTTAATGGATATAACGGCTATGGCGCGCCAAATGCACCGTTCCGCATCGCAGCGCAAAAACGACTGATGCGCCAAAAGGGTATTCCGCGGCAATAGGGTGTAGCAATATAACTTTGCAGTTCTGATTTAAAAAAATTCTTTGGAGTGGATCATGATTTGCGGCTCGGCTGTATCTAGTCAGCGATGTCGGACTGCTGCGAGTCAGTTTGAACCGCAGCAAAATCACCGCCAAAAACAATGCGGCAAAAATCATTTCAAACTGCCACAGGGTAGGATCGGCCAATTGTGTAACGCTGTCCAATCCTTTGGAAATGCTATAGGCAAACATCCCCGCAAATCCCCAATGGATCATTTTAACGGGCACGCTGTGCGGCGTTGGTTTTGAGGAAAGTGTTAATTTAATAACTTGATCCCTTACCCTGTGGTGTCCGTGTCATTCGGCGGTGGAATTATGCCGTTGCGGCCTGTGAATCTGACGCGCTGTCACCCAAATCCTGGGCGGTTGCATCAATTGTATCGTTGCCCGTTTGCAACGCCCAGGCCGCCAAGGCACCCAGCGGTGTCAGCACCAGCGCCAAAAACAACACGCTGCCCAGCTTCATCAGGCCAAACAGCCCCATAATCCCTGCGGTCACAACGCCTGCACCAACCAAAACAGCGGTGCGAATTTTTGTCATAATCTGTTTCATCTGTCGTCTCCTTTATGTTTGATAAAACAGAGATAGACAGTCCGTTTCACAAGGCTTTGCCGCCAAGGTTACAAATTTGTAAGCGCATCATAAAGGCTAACAATTGAGACAATTAATTGTCTCAAGCGAATATGGAAATTGAAAAAAGGGAATAGTCAGAGTTCTGACAACAGATTTAATTAAGAGCTTTCGACTAATCGGATTTACCTTGCGAGAGCGGTGGGAATCAATACGCTGACGGGCGCAATTGTTTTGTTCGATGCAAATCCTCTGATTGTCAGGCTTCACCGTTAAGGTGATGTCAAACCTTTGGCTGTGCACAAAATATTTCATCATCATATGACATGGGCACAAACCATCTATTTCCTTAAGAGCTACAGGTGAAATCATTCACTGATTTAAAAATTTGGACTAGCAATCTTGTAATAAACAGTCCGTATTTGAGACTATTGTATGCACTTGAGTAAATCCTACTCCCGCAACCAATCCACTTTAATAAACACTCGATCTAAACACACACCATGTGCGTGTTCAATCCACAGTGTCGAGAGCAAAAAAATTGCTGACAACTTTACCAAGTTTTAAATTCACAGCTTTATTTGGAAAACGGATCGAATTGGTCTGCAGAAAAAACAGTGTGAATAACGTGGCCGTCAAAGAGTTCAAACAACCGCTTTGACACTTCTTTGCTTTGCCAGCGCGTTGGTGAAGCGAGCGCTGTTTCGATATCTTCACGGCAGGCAAATTTCATTGCCATAACAAGTGGAAAAGGGCTTTCGGGATCGTCGCTTTCAACCTCCCTGAGAACTCGAAGTTCGATCAAATTTGGAAAAGCGCTCCAAAGAGGGACGAGATTTTCGCGCCAATGAGAATGAAACACGTCGTCCATTCCATCTTTTATTTTGCCTTTGAAAAAAGCACAGCGAATGAACATGATATCTTCCTTTTACATTGTGGCTTAGATGACTGTTGCAGGTCTTGGGTAACCGAACAAGAAAAAACGAATATCATTATTTTCCGTGCCATGTACGGAATTCGAACGCCCCAGGGTCACTTTGCGACCTGATGTCGAAAATCGGATAGAAGCTGTTTGATTTGTTCGATAGCCCTGAGAGGGAATTCTCTTTTCAATTCAATCTTGGGACGCGTATGAAGGTCATCTCACCACTTGATCAAGACCCTGGGCTTAAGAAGCCGCAGGTGTCCGGGAACTTATTCGCAATAGGTTCTATGGTGCTTTGGGCCGCAGGGTTTCCCGCGGCAGAGGCTTTGCTTGAAACATGGCATCCCATTTCGCTTATTTTTGCGCGACTGGTTTTAACGTTGTTGGTTTTGTATCCAGTATGGATATGGACAGAAAATAAAAAGAGATTTTCAAAAGAAATCTGGGTCACGGGCCTGTCCACTGGATTTGTGGGTTTTGGGGTTGGTACGGTTCTTTTGCTGTTTGGCCAGTGGTACACCAACCCAGTGACGGTTGCCTTGGTGTCGACAACGACCCCAATTATGGCCACAGTCATCGAGGTCATTAAACGTCAAAGGACGATGACGCTCACATTTACGCTTGGGCTTCTGGCTTCGGTTATTGGTGGCTGCATTGCTGTGAGCGCGCAGATAAGCGTTGATTTGGGATTTGGGTTATTCCTATCGATTTTGGCGTGTTTCTTGTTTGCGTGGGCGTCTGATGCAAGCATTTCCAAGTTGCCCGAACTTTCTACATTGGCGCGAACCACAATCACATTTTCTGGGGCATTTTTGTTTTCTGGAATTCTCTTGGTTATATTTTGGTTTGTCACAGGCGTGTCGTTCCCCAAGATAATTTCAGCGCATGACACCGGAAATTTGTTGGTTTATTCCATTCTTGCAATGGCAATTTCGCAAGTCTTCTTTTTGTCATCCGTGGCGCGTATAGGTATCGCTTTAACGTCTATTCACATGAATATCGCGCCGTTTTATGTCATGTTTTTCGTCGTTTTGTCCGGTGGATCGTGGGAAATAAACGTTGTTATTGGGGCGACATTGGTTGCACTGGGCGTTGCGATTGCACAGCGAAAATCCGTGCGATGAGCCTTAGGTGAGACACTGCTTCACACGACGAAACTGCGCGGTCTTATTGGATTTCTCACAGACTAGATCGAAGTGTGTATCACGCTGAATGCCTTTAACACTCCGCCATCTTAATTGTCTGGCGGGTCGGTGCAAAATGCTTTGCGTTGTATCGCGCCCTATGTAAACTGATCCCGTCTTGATGAAATTGGGGATGCGCATGTCTTTTAGAACGAATTGTATGCTGTGCGTGATTATGTTTGCGTGTTTGTCTTTGGGATTGTTGATGTCTCCTGCGCTGTTTTCGACTATATTTCGCATCGATCATTCTGTTGCGGTTGAGGTGATGGAGAGGCGGTCCGCAATTCTGATGATTGGATTGGGCGCGCTGATTTACTCGCTCCGCGATCTGCCAGATGGGAAACTGCGCCGTCACAGCGCTGCTGCTATTGTGGTGTTGATGATTGGCATGGCGATCTTGGGCTTGGTTGAGCTTTATGAACATCGTGTTGGTGTTGGGATTTGGATTGCTATTGTTCCAGAAATTGTTTTCGCCGGTCTGTTTCTACGGCATGCCGTCGCATCATCAAACGCATAGTTGGTCATTGATATGTGCGGACGTTTTGTTCTGAGCGAAAAAACATGGGCTGCCTATCATGGGGCGTTGTCCATTTTGCAAGGCACCGAAGGCAATGTGAGTTATAATATTAAGCCGACGCAATCTGTGCACATCGCCTATCTTTTGGATGATGCGTTTACCACAGACACGGCGCGGTGGTGGTTCGTTCCGGAATGGCACAAAGGGCCCGTTGCCGAATGGAAGGCAACGACCTTTAACGCAAAGATTGAAACAGCGCATGAAAAGCCAAGTTTTCGCAATGCTTGGAAATTTGGACGGTGTTTGATACCTGCGTCTGGGTATTACGAATGGACCGGGAAAAAGGGGTCTAAAACGCCTTGGTTCATCCAACCACAAATGAACGCGCCTGTATTCTTTTTTGCGGGGCTTTATGCACCGCTGCAACAGGGTGGTTTCAGTTGCACTATTTTGACGCGCCCTGCGTATTCTGAATTGGCACATTTGCATCCGCGCATGCCTGTTATGTTGACTGAGACCGAAATCATGCCTTGGCTGTCCCAAACGTTCGATGATGTGAAAATTTTGGATAATCTTGGGCTTGGATATCAACACAAGATGAAAACCTATCCGGTCCAACCGTTTGGGATCAATGATGATGACCCAACATTGATAGACCGTGATGGGTTTGTTTTCTAACACGACCAAGGCCAACTTTTGGTCACGTGAAAACACCTTGGTATAAGGGAATTGATAAAAGAACAAAACAAGAACATAATGCAAGCATGTCACATCGATTCTCGGATATCTTTCCATTAAAGCAAGGCCGCACGCATGAGGTTTATGGCCCATGTGCCTATGCCTTTGCGGGGATTACCATCGGGTTATCGCGTAGCCCAGCCTTTTGGTTTGTCGAAGACTGGATGCCGGATATGGTTCATCCTGTTGGTCTTATCCCGTATTGTGATCCGCATCTTGTTTTGATTGGGCGCTGTCCAACTGCGATGGATGTGTTGGCCGCTGTGGAAGAAGCGCTTCGTTCGGGTGTCGTGTCTTTTGTCGTGGCCGAAGTGACCAAACCGCTGACGTTAAAAGCGGGCCGCAGGCTTCAACTGGCGGCGGATGCGGGCAAGGCTACGGGTCTGATGATCATTCCCAATGGCATGGGCAGCAATGCAACACACACCCGCTGGGAGGTACAGCCAAAGTTTTCTGATGCCCATGACGCGTTGATGCAATGGTCTGTGGTGAAAAATAAATCTGGCACTTTGGCCAGTTGGGATATTTGTTGGAATGAAGAAACGCATCGTCTCTGTGTGGTTTCCAAGGCTGCATAGCGATCGCGTTTTGCGACAACGGCCTGTGTCTGGACCATTTGC
>Ga0255763_1002352_pt1 | contig 18196 bp, 15 predicted proteins | sample 041ome_2_FD_179963 | JGI IMG/M metagenome (GOLD analysis project Ga0255763, IMG submission 179963) | Coastal salt marsh microbial communities from the Groves Creek Marsh, Skidaway Island, Georgia - 041406US metaG (version 2) | ecosystem: Environmental > Aquatic > Marine > Intertidal zone > Salt...
CGACTCGAAATCGACCATCTCACGACGCTTCGTCGAATCGCGTCGTCCGCGCGACGCCGCTTTCGAAAGATTCAAACCGAACCGCAGTCTCGGGCGCGCGTCCGACGCGACGCCGACCCGATGACGACGACGGCGCGCGACGACGCGCGGTGCGACGACGACGCGCGACGCGCGCGCGCGTACGTCTCGCGATGGGCCGCGCGCGACGCCGCGAGCGCGCGAGGGACGACGCCGAAAGCGATGCGCATGGCGCTCGGCGCCGTCGACGACGCGACGTCGCACCGCGCGTTCGTCGACGCGGTGAAGACGCTGGCGCGCGAAGACGCGAAAGAAGTAAAGGATGGAACTCGCGTGCGATTGGTGTGCGAACGGACGACGACGGAGGCGAACGGGATGGGGAGGAGGGTGACGCGGCGAGTCGCGCGCGAGGCGGAGGCGGACGAACGCGTCGCGGGCGCGGTGAAGACGACGGCGAGCGGGGGGGACGAAGCGTGCGCGATGGTGTACGAAGACGAACAGAGGATAAAACGCGAGATGTATGACGCGCCGAACGAGGAGATGAACGCGTTTCGGGAGAATAAGTACGGGACGGTGACGTGCGAGACGGCGACGAGAAACGCCGAACGCGGACGACGAGGCGCGAGCGACGCGCGAGCGGCGAACGGGACGGCGGTGAAGACGAACGGGGCGTCCAAGGCGAGCGTCGCGGGGACGCCTGCGGTGGCGACGCCGAAGGAGGGTGGGGCGACCGCCGCGGGCGGGTCGGCGGCGAAGCAAAAGGACGCGGGCGCGAAGAAGAACCATTCGTTGATGTCGATGTTCGCCAACGCGCCGAAGCCCAAGGCGAAGGCGGCGACGACGAGCGAAGCGCCGAAGCGCGCCGCGGTGGCGGAGGTGAAGAAAGAAAAGGCGCCGACGCCGAAGAAGAAGGCGCCAGCGAGCGCGGAGGCGGCGATTTTAGCCGCCGAAGAGGATGAGAGCGACGACGACGATTCGGACGACGAAATCGGCGGCGCGAAGCGCAAGCCGCGTAAAAAGCGCGCGATTACGATCGAGTCCGAAGACGAGGAGGAAGACGAGGAGGAAGACATGGAAATTGTCGACGATGAACCCGAACCCGAACCGACGCCAAAATCGACGCCCAAGAAGACGCCCAAGTCGACGCCCAAGAAGAAGACGCCCAAGTCGACGCCCAAGAAGAAGACGCCGTCTTCCAAGCGCAAGACGCCGTCGACGCCGATCAACGACGAAAACGACGAGAACGCGTCAGATGTCGCTCCAAGCGAACCGAACTCGCGCCCGCAATCGGCGTCGAAGAAGCAAAAGAAGGAAAAGCCGCTCTCGAAAAAGGCGTTACTGGCGCGACGAATCAAGAAAACCGTCGAGGAGATGGACGAAGAGACGGGCGAGGAAATCATGAGGACGTTTTTCGTCGACGAGTTCGACAACGAGCTCAACGAAGACGGCACTTACAAAGATCCTGATAACGTGAAGACGGCCACGGCGTGAGCGCCGTCGACGCGAAGTAGACCGATGAAAACACAGCGTTAAAGATTGATTCGTCTCTCGACCGTCGCGCGCACCGTTCGCGCCGAGACCGCGAACGAGCCGCGAACGGCGACATAAAGCGACGCCCGCGCGCGCGCGCGCGCGACGACGCGATGGCGTCGTCGACACCGACGCCCGCGGCGCGCGCGGCGCCGCCGAAGAGCGCGTACTTTGAGAACGACGTCGAATTCGCCGTCGACGACGCGCCCGAGACCCCGCGCGCGATGCTCGAACGACGTCCCGAGGGCGTGTACACGGTCGGGATCGCGCGTCGCGCGCGCTCGGAGCGCGACGATGGCGATGACGCTCGCGGTGCGCCCGACGTCGCCCGCGCGTTCGCGCTCGAGGACGAGGACGGGCATTACGCGCGGTTGGCGAGCGCGGCGGCGCGCGCGAGCGCGAGCGCGGCGTTGCGGCGCGTGGGGGGAGATCCACGGTGGATGGACGTGCAGACGTGCGTGGTGACGATTCTAGCGCATCGTGAACGCGCGTCGGAGACGGAGACGGAGACGGTGGACGTTTTGATTCAGCCCAGAGGAACGGACGGCGGCGGCGAATCGAACGCTCGAGAGCGCGGCGTTGGCGTGTTGATCGATCTCGATGCGGCGCGGGAGACGAGTCCGAGGCATCCGCATGAATTGAAATACTCGGCTTGGGTGCGCGAGCGCGTGCCCTTTGAGCGAAGATTGGCGGAATGGAACGCGGCGCATCCGAACGACGCGTGCGTCGAGTACGTGATGACGCGCAAAGTGAAACCAGAGGGATCGAACGAGTGGGAGCACGAGTGTTTGGAAGGTTTGACGACGAACTTCGCGACTTCGAAGATGGATGAGAAGCGAGAGACGCTCTACGCCGCTCGAGATGAAGTGCTCGAAGGTTTAGCCATGGGACTGCTGAAGAGTTGCGTCGATGCGACGGACGCGGGACGCGGCGCGTACGTCAGCGAATTGCTCGCGAACGCGTTTGCGGCGACATTTTTGACGAACGCACTCAAAGGATGCGTCGCGGTAGACTTTGTCATCGTCATCGATGGCGAGACGACGCGTCGCGTCGAGTTTCCAAAATCTCTCGATCGAGCGAAGCGAATCGGCGCCGCGATCGATCAGCGGCGACGAGATTTCGCGGCGTGAGGAGATGGAAACGGAAGCCCTTACGGTTTAGAGCGCCCTTACGATTAGAGTGTAGACTACTTTTAGCGAATAGCGAACGGATAGCGAATGAGTTGTGAAGAAAAGAATGCATGTGTTGATTGAAACGTTGAAACTCGGCGCGCCTCAGCGCTCGACTCGATTCAGTAAAACGTCGAAGAAAGGCTAAGGGCCGAAGCAGTCAAGGAACTCGGCACGAGCTGACGCGCCGCGTGCGCCTTTAAGTCGTCTGACAGTCCGTTATCTTTCATCACGCGGCACATCTCATCGAGAGATCGAGCGCTCACTCGATGACACTCTCGATCGACGTGCCAAATTACGAGGAAAGGCGAACATCGATCGACATTATCGTACTTGTCGCCAGTCGTACTGCCGACATAACGAACTGCGTCCGAGACCAACGTCGTATTCCACGAGACAAACAAGTCAGCGACGTCGTCCGAGGGATTATTCGTGATTTTGAAGACTTGCGCGCGAACAACCACATACGGGTTGTTTTGCGTCGCGAACGCTCCAGACAAACCATCCGAGACGCCCGTCCGTGCGGCGCCCGTCGAGTACACCCAATGCAATTCAATCGTGTCACCAACTGCGACGTCTTGGCAAAATGAGAACGCGTACCGAGCATCCGATACATCGTCGCCGTTCGTCGCGACGACGCGAGCCGTGCCCGTCGCGTCGCTCGCGTCGTCGCACGCGAATCCGTACTCGCTCGCGTTCGGCGTCGAAAACTCGCCTTGACTCCGGTGCTCCGCGGGCGAGTGGTAGTGCACATTCGCCAGCGTCATCAACGAAACGTTTCTCAAAATCGCATTGGTCGGCAAAATGCTCGCACCGCTCGCGAGCGCACCTTCGCTCACGTCCGCGGGCGATTGCGTCCCGGCGTCGGAGCAGGCAACGAACGCGGCGCGCGCCCCCGTCTCGTCATCACCCGGGCCGAACCACTCGTCCCGTAACACCGGATACGTCACAGCGATCGTGATTGCCGCGCCGATGATAATGCCGGTGAACACCGTGCAGCACGTCCGTCCGCACATGACGAAAATCTGAATCGTCACACAATGGCGCGCGCGGCGCGTGACGCCGTCGCCTGAAATCGGGCCGAAATTCATTCGAACGAATCGAGCCGTCCAAAGGTCGAAAAAAGCAGCCTCTATATGCTAGTTTGGTGCTCTTACCCCGTTTTCTCTAGCCTCTAGCGAACGCTTCTTCACTCTTCTTCATTCCCTTTATTCCCGCGTAAAACTACTTCGCGCGCGCGCGAACACGTGCGCTCGGGAACGTCCACGCCATGCAAGTCTTTGACGAGCGCCGCGATCGCGCGCCACGACACTTTTCCGTCTGTGCTCAAACAAAGATCGCGCACGCGATCGTCGGCCAAAATATGTGCGATCGTCATGCGCGGTCGCCCCTCGCACGTCTCCGTCGTGTGCGCGACGTACTTCGTCAAGTACCACTTCTCGTCGTCGCGTTTGCCCGAGCGCCTCATTATAACCGCGCTGAACTCACATCGTGGACGAACGGCGCCGTCGTCGTCTTCCCTCGCACCGCGGCACGCGCAGCCGAAAACCGCCCTTCGCCCGCCGCTCAGTCGCTTGTTCACCGCGATTCCGCGCGCTTGTTCGCGCTCGAACGCCGTGAGCGCTTCCACGGCGTCTCGTCTCGTGTCGTAGGGACCGTCGGCGAGGATGCGCTTTCCGTCCATCGACGCGACGCGCGGCGGCGCCGTCTTCCGCCGCGCCTCGCGCGCCATGTCCGCGAAGTGCGGCGCCGCGCGGGCGCAACGGCCCGGTGCGCCATTCGCCCTCCGCTGGCGAAAATTCAAAAACTCGAAGCGCGACGCCGGATGGCGGATGGGCCGGTGCGCGCGCGCGAGACGGTGACGCGCGCCGCGCGCGACCGACGCGCATGGGGTGCTCGAAGTGTCGATACAGCGATCGCGGATGCGCGCGGTGCGTGCGCGATTTCGTCTCCAACAGCGCGGCGAGGACGGAGGGTAAACTCGGGATAGCGTCCAAGGCGAACGCGAATTCAAACGCGTCGAACGCGAAGACGGGGGAGAAACGACGGAAGAGCGCGTCGCAGGCGACGAGCGCGGTGAAGAGACACAAAACGAGCCCGGTGTTGAAGTCTGGGAAGTCGCGGAACTCGCTCGGGGCGAAGACGCCGGCGGTGAAGACGCCCAAGGCGAGAAGCGGGACGACGGGGACGGCGCCGAGTCGGGCGAGAGCGACGAAGACGCGCGAGGGCGGTGAGTCTCGGATAGACGAAGAGGATGAGTACGAGAGCGATAAAGAAAACGTTAGAACTGCGATGGACGGTGGTAAGTGGGGGGCGCGATCGGTGGATTCGGGCGGGAGGGTGCTGTTCGACGAGTGCGAGGCGCCGTCGCCGAAGCCGATCGAGGAGATGTCGCCGGGACAGCTGGAAATGATTGTCGCAAAGTCGCCGTCGTCGATGCGATTAGGCAATGGATTCGATAATGATGCCCCGCAGTCACCTCTTGCGGCGGCTTTTGCGATGATTAGTGAATTTTTGGAATCGCCCAAGCGCGAACGCCAACACCGTAGCGGCGCCAACGTCGAGTCGTTTTGGGGACTCGCGGCGCATTGATGATTTACTTTCACACGTCGAAGCGCACAGAAACACACACATATCATAGATTGCAGCGTCAATGTTCGATTTTGTTGATAAATACAACGAGTATGTGCTTGCTATTCCACGAGCGAATCCGCCGCCGCCGAAGCCAACTTCTCTTCGAACGCGCTTCGTCGCGCCTCGTTCCTCGCGGCCTCGGCGTTCTTGGGGCTACTCCAACGCATTCTGTTTTCTTGATCCGCCGCGCGCTTTTCTTCCAAACGTTGTCTCTCCAACTTCAACTTATCTTGGATGTCCATGCCTTCCTTGCGCAGACGTTGCACGCGCAGCACGTGAGCGTTTTCGTACCACTGATTAAACGCTTGCGAGAGTTCAATGTTCTGCCATCGCAAGTACACCTTGGTCATTATGCGCTGACGAACGTAACGTTCTTGCAACAACTCAACCCACGCCGCGAGAACTCGGCGTTTCAAGTTCTTCAAGTACGCGTCGTTCGCGGAGTGATCCACCCACATCGACAGCAGCCCTTGCGCTTCGGCTAAGCGCGTCTTGATCGCGACGATCTTTTCTTGGCACTGCGCACGCTCTTGCTGGCTCTCAAACTGCCCTCGCTCGAGCTCTTCTTGAAGCTCGAGTAACTGCTCTGTGTGCTCGTCGATGTTGCGTATCTTCATCGCTTCCATAAAGGTCTGCAACTGCGCCTTAGTCTTCTCCACGCGCCTCACCATGGCTTTTTCCACCGGCGCGGCGTGCTCGGCAAAGTTCGTGCTCGCGATATGATTCAGTTGAGATCCAACCTTGGGGTGCTTTTGGACCGGCGCATCTGGATCCTCGTCCTTGTCTCGGATTGTCACGCAAATCCCGCCGCCGAGGCACGGACGGAAGACGACATTGTCGCGCGCCCACTGCCAAAGCGTCGTCGGATTGAATTCCCTGACCTCGTCGTCGTCGCTCTCGGCAATGTGATACTTCTCGCCGATCTTTTTCAACACGTGCCCGATCGCACCAAGGCCTGCGCTGAAGAGCAACGTCCACGCGACCTCCTGACCCGTTTGGTTGATCGAAGTAGACTCGCGACGCGGCTTGGCCCTGTCCGCCTTGAGCTTGGGCTTCGCCGCGACGGCCTTGTTCGTCTCCACTTTTTTAGGCTTATCGGTCGACTCCTTCTCGCGCGCTATCGCATCCTTCTTGTCCTGCTTCGCCTTATCCTGCTTCGCCTTCTCTTTCGCCGCGTCCGCCTTCGCCTTATCCTTGGCAGCCGTCGCGTTGGGCGTCTTTTTCGGTTGCCGCTTATCCTTCGCCGCCTCGCTCGGCTTCTTGGCGCCCGCTCGCGACTTGAAATTTTCGAATCTCGCCCCAAAATTCTCCGCCGCTTCGTCCGTGGTTTTAGCCACTACCGACATCATCTTCTTCCTCCAAGCGCTCAGCTTGTCGCGAGATTTTCCGACGAGTTCGCCCGCGAGCGCCGCCGCCTTCTCGCCCTTCGCCGCCACTCCGAACTCCTCCACCCTCGCCCGTAACTCTGCTTGCAACTCTTTACTCCGCTGTTCCAGCACGGGATAACTTTTCTGGTACAGTTTCCCACTAAAACTCGTCGTCGTCGTCGTCGTCGTCGTTTTCTCGCCTCCGCGCTTCCCGCCTCCCCGCGCGTCGTTCGCCGACGCCGCGGCGTTCGTCGACGCCGATCGCCCCTTCTTCGCCGTCTTCGCCGTCTTCTCCGTCTTCGCCTTCAGCGGCACGTCCAGCACCATCCCCGAGATCAACCCTTTCGCCGACGCGTGCGGGTTCAGCAGCAGGATCACCTCCGCGCGCGTCCCCGTGCGCTTGGCGAACGCGCTCAGCGTTTCGTTTTTACGAACGACGACGCTCTCGAACGCGTCCGCGTTCGCGCGTCGTCGATCGCGCCGTCCGTCGCGATTCCGCGGCGTCGGCGTCGACATGATGGCGCACCGGTCGCGCGGTTCGTCGCGCGTCTGTGCCGCACGCGCGCGAGTGCGATCGCGCGACGCCGCATCGATCGCATTCGCAATCGCATTCGCATTCGACGATTTTTTTTTCGCGGATGTCGTGCGGTGTGCGTCCCGAGACGGGTTTTCGTACGTGGTCGCGGCGCGTCGTGGACGCGCCCCATCGCGCGTCGCGTCGCGCGCCGTCTTTTCCGCGCGCGCACGAACGATGGCGCCGACGAAAGGTGCGCGCGCGACGGGATGCGACGCGACGATTCTTCTCGGATCGCGCGCGCGCGAGCGAGCGTCGCGCGACGTCGCGAACGACGCGCGGCGCCGCGCGCGACGACGACGGAAAGGGCTTTGGACTGACGGATCGCGCACGACGTCGCGTCGCGAGCAGACGAAAAGGTGAACAAGGCGAGCAAGGCGGCGAAGTTCGTGAAGAAGGGCGCCAAGGGCAAGCTTCTGAAGAAGCGATTCTCCGCGACGTTCCACAGGTACGCGCACGCGAGCCGCACGAAAGACGAATGATGCGTTCGACGCCCCGAGCGCGCCTTCGTGCGACGATGAGACTGACGGTGCGCGACGTTCCGACCGTGAATAGGCCGCGCACTTTGAAGCATGAGCGTAAGCCGGCGTACCCGCGCGTTTCCGTGCCGTCCAAGTGCAAGCTCGACCGCTGGCAGGTGCGTACGACGACCGACGCGCGCGACGCTGGGATGGGCTTTAGGGTTTTCCGTCGAGCGCGACGTCGAGCGAGAACTCAACGGCCTCGCGACGCACGACGAATCGATTGAACCGCGATAGCGAACGCGAAGACTGACGACGATGGTTCTGTCGACCGTGATTTTCTCCGCAGATCTTGAAGCACCCGCTCGCGAACGAAAACGCGTTGGCGAAGATTGAGTCCAACAACACGCTCGTCTTCGTCGTCGACGCTCGCGCGAACAAGAGGCAAATCAAGGAAGCGATCAAGCGCATGTACGACATCGAGTGCTTGAAGGTGAACACGCTCATCCGCCCGAACGGCGACAAGAAGGCGTACTGCCGCCTTACGGATGACTACGACGCCGTCGACGTCGCCAACAGGATCGGCGTCATCTAGTCGAGACGCCGGGTTGTCTAATAGTTCGAGGAGAGTTTTTGTGGGGAGTTAACTACTACATGCTAGTCAAATATAACGACGCGAGGTCGTCGGTCGGTAGCGTTCGCGCGCGCGTTTCGTCTCTCACCACGCGCGGGTCGGTTTGTTTATTAGGAACAAAGTCGACGCCGCGCGAGAGCACTTCAGAGACGCGCGTCGCCTTGTAACGACATCGAGCAGTCTTCGCGTTGAATCTTCGGTGCGCGTCCACTCCGTCGCCGCGTTCGATCGCGTCGCCGATCGCATCGCGTGGCATCGATCGCGCGCCGCGCGAACGTCACCCGTTCGATCCCGCGGTCTCCAGAGTCAGTCTGGGGAGTCGTGATGATGATTAATCTCGCTCGTCTCGACAGCCTCGTCGCACTTCGCGACGCGATGGCGTGGTCGTACCTCACCGGCGGTGCCGCGGCCGCGGCGCAGGAGCAACGATCGACGATCGACGCGTCCGCGAGCGACATCGACCGCATGAAAGCCGAACTCGCGCTCAAGGATGAACAAATCAAGCACGAACAAGCGCGCGTGTTGGCGCTCGAGTTGCAGATTAAACTTCGCGAGCGCGACGAGCGCATCGAACGGCTCGAACGCGAGCTGAAAGAGAGCGCGGAGAAAGCGCCGAGGTCGTCGTCGCACGGGACGCCGCAGTCGTACCCGCGCGCCTTCGCGTCGACCGCGCGCCCGCAAAACCGCGAGTCGGGAGGGACGAAACGCACGAGAGACTCGCGTGATTACGCTTCAACCTCCTCGGACGACAAAGGTGACGACGACGGCGACGACGCGACGCGCTCGAGTCCAAACCATGCCGCAAAAACGAAGACGTGTACCCCGTGGACGGTCGCGGAGGAGAATTTCGTCATGAACTACTTCGCTGGCGTCTGGGGCGGTAGTGCTGCGTCGCTCTTCCGGAACCGGGACTTTCTCGAGCGATTGCGAGCCGTGAGTGGGAACAAAAGGACGAAGGGAGCGCTTGCGGCGAAGTGGTTTAAGGGTGGCCTCAGAAACGAACTCAAACGCAAAGCTGAAAAGTGCTTGCTGTACACGGAGGAGGAGGGATTGAGGATACCTTGCTGGAGTAAGGAGGAGGAAGATTTCTTCATGAAGCATTTGAAGAAAAGTGGTTACCAAGTGAGCGAAGGAAGGTTCATCCATAATTACCTGACTCAAGATTTCCTCGAGCGTCTGGCTAAAATGAACGGGGGCATCAAACGAACTCAAAAGGACGCTTACAACAGGTTTTACAACACAACTTTTGAAAAGTACAAGAAGAAATTACAAGCGACGGAGAAGGCGAGACAGGAAAACGGGGCGCTAACAAAGAAGCGAGAGAAGAAACTCATCGAGAGTCGACCGACTGTGACCAATGCCGACGGTCAAATCACGGCAAATGGCCGTATCAAGCTTCAGAAGACGACCACGGCGAAGACCGGACCAAACGGTGAGATCATCCTGGTGCCGATTCCCGGCGTCAAGTTTTGCCATCGTTGCAAGCGCACGAACAGGGAGGGCATGGATTTCCATGAGCATAACTTCTCGACATGTATCAAGTGTTTTGACCGCGTAAAAGAAATCGAAGAAGCGCGAATCGCGGCCGGACTACCGCGCCGGGGAAAAGGTTCGAGCCCGCGCAACAAGCCCAAGGAAACCAAGTTGCCTCCGATCGGAGCAGACGGCAAGCGGGACTTGTTGGCGTACGAAAATAAAGAGAAATGGTCCGAAATGATCAAGGCAGTCGTGGACGGTGACGTGCAAGTGTGTGCCGATGTCAGAGAAAAGTTGATCAAGGATAAGCAGCTCTATCGCAATGTCGTCGCGTGGGATAAATCGATCTTCTCCACCGCGGCGTTTTCGAGCAAGAATCCGATTCGTGTCATCAGCTGGGCGCTAGCGAATGGGGCGTCGCGCGATGAAATCAACGAAGATGCGCTGAAATGCGCTGTTGAGCGTAAACCGCACGATACGAACGAGCCCACCGACGGGTGTGCGTACGTCCCGGCGGTCAAGGTTTTGAAACACTTGCACAAGAGTGGGTTTCCGGCGACGGAGGATGTTATACACACGGCGTGCGCGTTCGGCGACGTCGATTGCGTGAGGTACTTGAAGGAGAACTATGAATGCTGCGATTTTGAGAATATCTGGCGTGATTTCAAGAGATCTGACGGCGAAAACAATGACATCATGATCGTCGCCGCGCAGGAAGGTCACGTAGACGTTTTGAAGTACTTGTACGAAAACGACTGCGATTTTTCAGTGCAAGACGCAGAACACGCCATGCGAGTGGCCACGAGCCGCAAGCCTCGACGCGCTGATGGGTTCGAAAAAGTCAAGGAGTGGATGGAATCTACGGCCGAATGGCGAGAATCGCAGGCTGAGAAAGAAATAGAGGAATAGTGTCGCGACGTAGCGGCGGAATGGCGAGCGCGTTGTAGAAATTGAACTGACCGATGATGTGATTGTTAACAAGTTTGTACCTTCGAGGCAAATCTCGTGCGAGCGAACGAGTGCGACGCGCCTCGACGCCATCGGGTGACTCGCGGACTCGATCAGACAGTGTGATGTGGTCAGAAGCTGACGATTACGGAGGAATCGCGACGAGTTTGGAGCCGGAATTGAGGACGTACGTCGACGAGGAGCTCTTCGGCGGCCTCGACGATGTCGTCAATCCAAGGGATACTTCTGTGATAGGCGTGAATGGAATGAACATGAGCGATGACTCGAGTGCTTTGAACTTTCCATTCGACTTTGGAATGCTCGATAACACGAATACGGACGCTTTGCAGGCTGACTTTGATCATTTATTCCATGGGCTTCCTGAGCTCGACCTCGAGACGCCGAAGCGGCGACAGGCGCCGTCTAGACGGAGCTCTCGCCCGAACGTGGCGAAGGTTGAAAAACGAAACGTAAGAAGTACTAGTGACGCTAGAGGCGTTACGCATCATTGCCGCACGGGACGCTACGAAGCACACATCTGGGACGCGGGCAAGCAGGTCTATCTCGGCGGTTTCGATAGCGAGGAACAAGCGGCCATCGCGTACGACGTAATCGCTGTCAAATGTCGAGGCATGAAAGCACAAACCAATTTCGATCTTCGTAATTATGCGAATGAGTTGAACGCGCTGGAGAGTATTTCGAAGGAAGACTTAGTGTTGAGTCTGCGGCGTCAGAGCAAAGGATTTTCAAAAGGTTCGTCGAAGTTCAGGGGCGTGACTAAACACGCCAAGGGGAAATTTGAGGCGAGAATTGGCCAGATGATAGGCAAGAAGTACAGATATTTGGGACTTTATGATACCGAAGTAGAGGCGGCGGTGGCGTACGACGTGGCGTGTGTGGCAGATCGCGGTTTGAGCGCCGTGACGAATTTTGACATCTCATCGTATTCTGAAATCATCGCGGAACATTACCAGCAGCAGGCTCAATCCGAGCAGGCTCAATCAAGGCCAGGCTCGAAGCGTAAATTCGTCGATTCTCCCAAGGTGTCAGAGGCGGAATTCCGAGCCGAATTCGCGAACAAGCACGCTCATTTACTGAAAAACGGCGAGTTAGCGCCCGGAGCCGCCATCGCGCGCGATCCTAGCGCCGAAGCCGTCGACGTCGTGAGAAACTTTTTCGCCGCCGAAGCGCGTATTCACGATAAAAGCAACGACGATTCAGCGGATTGCGAACGACGCTTACGCATCGCCGAGGTAGAAGACAACGAACGAGCTCGCGTGGAGATCGATGAGCTTCAAGCTGTCGTGGACAGCGCGCAAAGGCAACTTCGAGAATCGCAAGCGCGGCTTCGCGAGGCTCGCCGCGCGAAACGCGGAAATCCGGGGAGGAGTTGAGGCGAGCGTATTCATGTGTACTCAATAAGAGATGTAATATTATCAAAGCCGCCAATTTATACGCCGAATTCGGCGCTAAACACTTCGTCGCGCTTACTTGCCCGCACTTTGCTTCGCGATGCGCGCGAAAGTTTGGAAAGAGACCGCTTGCACGGCGAGGAGAGGGGAGAAGAGAACGAGCAGGGTGAGAGCCAAGTTAGGGCCAGCACCGGATTCCTTCTTCGCCTTCGGCGCGGGCGCTTCCTTGGCCGCGGGCGCCTTGGCGTCCGTCTTCTTCGCCGTGCTGAAGGACGGCAACGAAATGGACGGCGCGCTGAAGCTCGGCAAGGACGGCGCGCTGATGGACGGCGCCTTCGGCATCGAAGGAGACGCGAGTTGCTTCGTCTTCTTCGGCGCAGCCGGCGTGGACTTGGTTTGTTGCTCGGCGAACAAATCGCTCGCGAGCGACTTTGTGTCGCCCTTGGCGACCTGAGCCACCTCGACCGCGGCGTTCGCCAACGGGCTCGCCATGACCGTCATCGCGAGCACCGCCGCGCACGCTTGTTCCTTAGCGTTCGCGCGAACGACCGCGGCGTCGCGGCGTTCCGTCTTGTTTTGTCTCGCGGACGCGCGCGCGGTCACCGTCGAGGTCGTGGAGACTCGAGCGATCATGTCGATGGGTATCTAGTCGTCTCCGCGTCTGTGTGCGTCGTCGAGCGTCGTGCGTCGCGTGGATTCGCGAGGCGTAAAGTCTTCCGTGCGTTCGTGCGTGGCGCGTCGCGGAGGACGGTGCGCTGAAATGTGCCGCGCGCGCGCGCGCGAGCGATCGTCCCGCGAGGGCGCGATCGGAGCGTCGCAAAGCGTCACGACTGTTTACCCATACGACGCACGCGGATAACGTCGCGCCCGCACCACCCGCCCTAAACCCCAGCGGGTTTTCCCAATCGCGCGATGGAAAATTTAAATTTTCCAAATCCGACGCGCGAGGCGCGACGCGACGCGCGCGTCGTCGTCGTCGTCGTCGTCCCACGCGTCGCCCGCGTGTGTCGTCGTCACCGCGCGTCGCGCGCGCGACAAACGATCCGTCGCGATGCACCGCGCGTCCCGCGCGTCGTCCATCGACGACGACACCGCGCAAACGCTCGGGCTGCTGCAAGGACAGTTGCGCGCGCAGGCGCGAGAAATCAGTCGACTGCAGCGCGAGGTTGTCGATTTGCACCGCGAGCGCGACGTGCTGGCGGGTAAGGTGCTGAAACCTTTGAACGAGCGCTTCGGAGATTGCGTCAAGGACTTGATTCGCGAGACGACGTGGTTCAAGCTGAAGGCGGTGGAGGAGACGATCGATGTGAACACGTACGAGAGCACGACGCGGGCGGCGTTTGACTTGGCGGGGGCGAGGAGCATGATGGAGGCGAGATTTCCCGATTTGAAGAGCGCGAAGATCACGACGCGAGAGGATATCGGGGCGTTTGGGATTGAGTTCAAATCGCGACCGTTCAAGGGAGAGTTGATGCAGTTCAAGGCGAGATTGAACTTGGAAAAATTACTCAACGTGGCCAAGGCGCCGACGCTGGCGCTCGCGCCGTCGCCGCCGTTTCCTTGGAACGGTAAGACGAAGTGGAATCCGGCGTTGGAATCGAAGATGGACATCGATGGGGTGTCGATTAACGCCAAGTACACCATGGTGCACGACTCGGTGAGCATGGACCATTTGGACTTTGACGTCAGCACGACGCACGAGGAGTACGGCGACTTGCGCGTGCAGAGAGTCAGTCAGCACACCGCGGCGGACGATCAGCTCGACATCAAACCGGGAGGGTGCTGGCGCGCGGGCTGGGCGCAGCGTAAGGGTGATTTTGATTTAGCGGCAAACTTCATGACGGATAAAGGGGTAGAGTTGGAGTTGAGCGCCCGACGGCAGTTCGCCAAGCACTTTAGCGCCAAGGCGCTGACCCGCGTCGCCGCTCGCGAGATGGAATTCCAAGTCGGCTACGAGTTCACGGAAGAGCTCAAGGGATGGGAAGTCGTGGCTAAATCCGTGCTCACTACGCAAGGTTTGCAAAACCCGACATTCCAACTTAACCACGCGTGGGAGTTTTAATACATGTATCGCGCACTCGGTTTGTTACAAACAATAAATCTCGCTAGTTGCTTCCGGGCGTGCCTTGCGTGAAGCCCTTGCCTCGCCCACGACCGCCGCTTCGACCGCCGCTTCGACCGCCGCCTCGCGCCTCGTCGCCGCGTGCATCATCGCCTCGCCCCCGTCCGCCTCGCCCACGCCCACCTCGACCGCTGGGCCCGCCACGACCGCCCTGCGCGCCTCGACCGCCTCGACCGCCTCGACCGCCACGACCGGCAGCCGGCACTGCCTTCGACGCTGGCGTGTACTTCTTCGAAGCTTTTTGTCCGGGTTTCCACTCACCACCGTAAAACTCTGTCTTTTTACTTGAACTTCCGGCGAAACTGTCGTCGTCCCCAACGTCGCCCTCGCCGTACTCGCCATCTGATTCACTCTCGACGTCGTCGTCGTCGTCGTATTCTTCGCCACTGGGATCGTCAAGCGCCATACCGTAAATTTCGCGAGCAATCTCCGTGACGCCTGCACCCGTGGATGTTGACGCCATGAGCACCATGGTGCGAGCACGCTTGGTGTAACGAAGCTCTTCTTGAATCAAGTACGCGCGACGCGCCAACTCATTCGGGTTGACGTAGTCGCATTTGTTCAGAATCACTCCGCACTGCGTCTCGCCGTACTTGGACAAAAATGCCAACATTTCTCTGTCCGATGCTTTCATTCCGTGGCGAGCGTCGATGACCAAGTATACGCGCTTTAAGTTCGGGCGCGAAGTGAGATACTTGTCCATCAGTTCGTTCCACGACTCTACGCGGTGTTGCTTGGCGAACGCGAACCCGTACCCGGGTAAATCGACGAGACGAATGCGCTCGTCCATGGAATAAAAGTTCAAGCTCTGCGTCTTTCCCGGAACATCGCTCGAGCGCGCCACTGAGCTCAGCGTCAATGCGTTAATCAACGAGCTCTTCCCCACGTTCGATCGTCCCGCGAACGCAATCTCTGGGACGTCGTCTTTGATCTTACTCGCGCCTTTGCCCACGGCGTGCTTCGGCGGCTCCTCCCCCTCTCGCGCCGCGGCTGCAATAAACTTCGCCGTTCGCTTCGATCTTCCAAAACCAAGCAAACGTTGCGTTTTCACCTCTAACATCCCCACGTCGTACATCGCGTAACGCTGCGTAACTTCGCTGATTTCGTTCCTATTCCGCAGCACGCGCGTCGTCCTTCCCGCCGTCGACGCGTTCGTCGACAAGCTATACTTTTTAATCCTCCCCATAATGCCGTGATCGATCGGTAACGCGCGAAACTTGGCTCGATTACTCATCGTCCCATCCGTGTCCCCGCTCAACGTGTCCAGTAAGCGTTCGATTTTCAATCCGCCCTCGGGAATCGTCGACCGCAGCGGCGGCGCGTCGTCGGTGGCGTCGGCCCGTTCGCCATCCTCTCCGGCCGGCGTCGGCGGCGTCCCATTCGCCGCCAGCGCTCGCGCGCTTCGACGCGTTGCGTGCGCGCGCGACGCGCACGCCCACCGTCCATCCCTCGGCGTCCATCGTCCTCGCGCGAGCGCCGTCACCGTCGAGGCGGCGGCGGCCGCGCAGCCCATTCGCATCGTCGCCTCGCGCGTCCCTTGGACGCACGCCCGCGCGAAGCGCAGGCGCAGGCGCGATGTGATTATGGTCAACGCGCGCGTCGAGCGCCGATGCCGCGCGACGCGCGAGCGCAAGACGTCGCGGCGTCGCGGTGTGAGACCGATGAATATTAAAACCGACAAATCGCGACGCCTCCCGTCACACCGCCCACCGACCCCGAGCCGCTTTCGCGTCCCCGGCGGCGGTGATGGCGACGACGACGACGACGACGACGACGACGACGACGCGCATCGATCGCGTCGCCGCTTCGTCGTCGCGCGCGGCGAGTCGGAGACGTTCTTCGACTTCGACACCGAAAAGCGCGACAGCGCGCAGCCGGACGACGGTGCGACGCGCGACGACGAGCGATGACGACGTTGCGGACGACGCGTCGACGAGCGAGCGCGCGCGGGTCGAGCGATGGCGCGCGCGGGCGCGAACGATGCGGGCGAAAATACTGAAAGGATACTTGGCGAGGCTGGGCGCGCGGAGCGACGACTGCCTGGAGAAGGACGAACTCGTCGATCGCTTGGCGGAAACGTGGATGACGAAGTGCGAAAATTTTGCAATCACGGTGCCACTGCGACAGCTCGGGAACATTGGTGGGAACCCACGGTCGGGGTACGCGCTGGTGACGTTGGACGTCGGCGGCGACATCGGGTTGTGCGATTTCGTCATCGACACGGGCGCGACGACGGCGTTGATCACGCCCAAGGCGCTCGACATGTTGGACAAAGACCAAGTGAAAGAGGGCGCCGCGGTTCGGGGGTTGACCGGGACCGGGGAGACGTTGCGACAAAAAGTTTCCATCTCGGAGGTGCGGTTGGGGAGCAAGGAGTTCGTCCTCGACGCCGTCGTCACCGATTTAACCGCCGTCGGCTTGCCGGCGACGATCGGTGGTTTACTCGGTCTCGATTGGCTCGGAAACTTTGAGGTAGAGTTCGACTTTGAACAGTCGGTGATTACGTTTTGGCCGCCGGGCAGCGTGAAGAACGGCGCCGTGGCGGTCGAAGATCTCGTGCGCGTCCGGTTGAACCAGCATCCCGTGGGGTTGAAAACGGTGCGTTGTTCACTGAATGGCGCCGAGCTCGACGCCATCGTAGACATGGGTTCGTTCTTTAGCGTCGTGAATTGGATGGCGAGCACCACCGCAGGGATCGGTCCGGACTCTGACAAAGTCAAACGCGGCGGCTTGCAAGTCACGGGTGTCGACGGCAAAAGCATGGCTATGGCGATGGCGCCGTACGATTTGCGCGTGCTCGGTGACGGCGAAGAAGATTTGACTTCCACCTACCAAGGAATGTGTTGCATCGGTGACTTACCCGCGTTCGCGGCGCTTGGTGCGAGCGTATCGCCATTCATGGCGTTGGGTCTCGACGTCATCGGGCGCGGTCGAATGGTCTTCAACGCCAAAGACAACGCGATGTACTTGTCTAAGGGCGACGTCACGTACGGTGTGTGAACGAACACTTGACTACTAATGTTGGTACAAGTACTATTGTTATTAATCTTTCGCGCTACGTCGCAAGCAACGCCCGAACGGAGTCGTCGTCTTCGACCAAGTCCGACGGCGTCGCTCCGACGCTCGATTTTGCGCTCTTGTCCGCCCCGAGCTCGATCAAATATTTCACCACCTCCGCGTGTTCGCCGCGCGCGGCGTGATGTAACGGTGTTTCTTGGTCTTCGTCGACCTTCTTTAACAACGTCGCGAGCGTTCCCGCGTCTCGCGCGGCGTCACACAGCGCTCGCGCGACGTCGGCGTGCCCCGACGCGCACGCGTCGTGCAGCGGCGTCCCGAGCGATTCATCCGTCGCTAAAGGATCCGCGCCTCGACGCAACAACACCTCCACGTAAGCGACTTTGCCATACAGCGCGGCCAAGTGTAACGCTGTCTCTCCGTCGGCGTTCTTCGCGTTCGCCGGCTCGCCGTCGACCTCCAGCGCTCCCGCGAGCGTTTGCTCAAATGTCTCCGCGTCGAAATCGTCGCCGTCCTCGTCGCACGCGCGAAACACGGCGCGCATGTGTTCGCTCATCGCACCGTCGTCGCCTCCGCCGTCGTCGTCGCCGTCCTCCAGGCGCAGCTGCTCGAGAATGCGTTTATATTCGTCGTCGCCGAGGTCGCCGTCGAGCGCCGCCGCGCCTTCCTCGCCCGCCATCGCGCGCAATCGCGCGCGCAGCGCCGCTTTCAACTCGCAAAGCCGCGCGAGCTCGTCGTCCTCGCCTTCGTCATCGTTCGCCGTCATCGCGCGCGACTCGAACTGCCGACACAGCGTCACTCGCCGGAACGCTCGCGACGGCGATGTCGTCCAACTT
>Ga0255763_1002362_pt1 | contig 18140 bp, 12 predicted proteins | sample 041ome_2_FD_179963 | JGI IMG/M metagenome (GOLD analysis project Ga0255763, IMG submission 179963) | Coastal salt marsh microbial communities from the Groves Creek Marsh, Skidaway Island, Georgia - 041406US metaG (version 2) | ecosystem: Environmental > Aquatic > Marine > Intertidal zone > Salt...
CTAAATCAGATACATCACCCAACTCCTCGACTGGTTTGAGATTACCCATCTCAAATTCAATTTTAGTATTTACCACATCACGTTTAGACTCTAACTCAACCTTTCTATCTTGTAGAGTGGTGAGAGACCCTGTAATGGATGTGAGTGTATCTTCTGCCTCTGCAAGTTGTGTTGGTAGGTCTTGGTTCTTATAGTCCTTTAGAAGAGCTGATAGTTCCTTAATCTCCTCACTTGCGATTTGGTATAGACTTTCGAAGACATCCATATCCAAGAATTGTGCAAGTAGTTCTTTTCGTTCCTTTTGGGATTTGTCGATGAACCCACTATTGTTTGATTGGGTTGACATTGCCGTGAGAACGAAGTCATCGTAAGTTCCGACATATTCTCTAATGATTGCATTTGTTTCTCTACGTTGTTCACCATTCAGAGATTCTATCTGGCCATCCACCACACGATAGAAATCAGTATCAACTTTTACAGTTCCCCTCTTTGGTGACTTCTTAGCAGTTCGCTCAATGGTGTAGTCAACACCATTCAATTCAAATGTAAACTTACAATCAAACGACATCTTTGAGTAGTTCATCACATCCTCTGCTTTTGAGGTTCTTGAACACTTATCAAAGATACAAAATGAGAGAGCGTCCCAAAGGGTTGACTTACCACTTGCGTTTGGAGCAAAGATACCATATGCTCCTTTCATCTGGCTGAAGTCAATGACATTGTTAGGGCCATACGAGAACATATTTGAAAACTCAAATTGTTTTGGTATCCAAGTTGAGTTCGTAATTGTTCTTTGTGTTCCAAGTTTTGCGTTAATATCTTGGTTGATTGTTTTAACCACTTCAAGTTGTTCCTCGGTGAGATGTTCGGTGTCATTTAAGAATTCCTCAATCAGTTTGTTTTGGAACGCAGTGTCACGAACATTCTGAAGAATAATCTTTTCGTGTTCACCACCCTCTTTACGAGTGATAACTTTTTGTACGGTCAACTCTTGTACCTTACGACCCTTCTTTAGTTCAGCAAGAATCTTGTTAAGGTCAGATGCCTTTGTGTCTTTTACACGAACTCTCATTCGTGGTTTTTGAGGGATTGGTGTGTTTGATACAATCTTACCCTCTTCGATATCTACCGTGACATATCCATAATCATTATGAATCTTCACGAATTTATTTTCACGAGTTTCCACATCCCATACCAAAATTCCGTGGTCTGGGTATTTAGCTTCTCCGTGATTCTGAACGATTAATGAACCTGGGTATTTGATATTCTCTTTACCTTGAACTGGATTGTTTGGTTTGTGAATGTCACCCAATAGAACGATATCGTACCCATCAAAGTTTCCTACATTGATGTTCTTATTCTCTATTGCAAATCCGTGTTCGGTTTCAATCTTGTCAACCGGTCCGTGGAATAATGCAATCTTTACATCACCACTATAATCGGTTGCGGATGGGAATCCTGGAACATTATCCCACACCGATTGGTGTACGAATGTGATACCACCAATTTCCCATGCACCACTATCCTTTAAGTAAACCAATCGTGGAAGTTTCAATGCGTTAACCACAGGGGTCAATGCATCCAAGCGAGATGGGTTATTTAGGTTAGCATCGTGGTTACCTGGAATGACAATAGTTGGAAGTAGGTCTGACAAACGAGTGAAGAACTCTTGGGTCAAATCTACTACTTCTGGCGACATATCCGTTTTAGCATGAACAATATCACCCGCGATAACGATGATGTCATTTTCCTCCATTGTGGTCAAAATATAACCATAAAGTTGGGAAAATACATCACGATACTCGGAATGTCTTTTTAGGTTTCTAATGTGAACATCGGCGATGTGATAAATCTTATTTACCTTTTCAACACCTATATTAATCTTTTTCAGTTTCTTCATACTTTAAATAACTGATACTCCATTAACTTGCGTAAATCAAGTGGAGGTGTATCATATATCTTTTTGTTTATACGGGTATATCCCATCTCCGAAGGGTCTTCATCACCCAAATCAACAAGATGGGTGTCAATCCCATACGACATAAACTTCTTCGCTAGCCCCAAAGCATTCTTTAGAGCATCCGAATCTAAACAAATATACAACTTTTTTACTGAATTTCCAACTATTTTCTTTTCTAATTCAGATTGGATTGATTTTCCAAATAATGGAATTGCGTTTCTTCTAATTGCGATTGCATCAAATGCGCCTTCACACAATACAATAGGAGTGTCCCAATTAACCAATAAATCAAACCCAACAATATCTTTGGATACCTTCGGGTTCTTATGCTTAAACTTTGTATCATAAAATGACCTTCCAACAAAAAAGTTTAGTTTACCTCGTTCATCATAGGATGGAATGATAATTTTATCTTCGTATTCACCACTCTCACAAAATCCAATGTTGTATTTAACAATATCCTCAACACGAAGACCTCTATTTAATAAATAGTTTAATGCGTGCTTCCACTTGATTGAGTTGGATTTTTGGTAAAGGGGTTTGAATTCTTTTGGAAGTTCAACTTGCTCTACAACTTCCGTAGTGTCATACTCACTTGAGTATCGATTGACCTTACTGAAGATGGAGTTGTACTCATCCCAAGTTTGTTTAGATACACGAAGTTTCTTGAATAGACCTTTGATAGTTCTACCCTTCTCATCCGAAATCCAACAATGCCAAGGGTTGTTTCCCTTGGAATTAATTCGTATATTAATCTCTAACTTTGGTTTGTAGTGGTCAACGAATGGAGAATAGAACGCATAATTGTCCCCACTTGTTTTCTTGGATTTACCAAGAACGGACTCTAATAATTCAAGTAGTCTATCTTCCATAACTACTAATATACGAAATTATTTTGAGAAATCAAAAAAATCTTGTTTAGGTTTTTCATCCAACCATTCTTGGGGGATTTCTTTCTTGGCCCATTTGAATCCATTCTTATCACACCATTGTGCGTATGTAGTCTTTGAACCTTTGTAGATTTTACCATTAGGTGACTGAAGAACAAACCTCAAATCCATTTCAGGATGTTGTTCTTTAATCAACAAATGTTTTTTTCTATCTTCCGGCAAAAACCAACCTTTGGATTCAATATAGATTCCATTTGGTAATTTAAAATCAGGTTTGTAAGTGTGATGAGTTGCAGGGACAACATATGGAATTTCGTGTTGTTCGTATTCCCCATCGATGCCTTGGATTCGTAATTGTTCGTTGATTTTTGTTTCAAGGCCGGACTTGTGTCCTTTTGATTTTTGGATGTGACTCCAATTTCCTTTTGCCATATTAATCTATATCAAATTTCACATTGATGGTTACATCCACATCATTTCTCTTTTTAAGAGGTGAACCTAATTTAGCAATTGCGAGTAACTCACCAAAGTCGTTATATAACCCAACTTGAGTGACATATGGTCTAAATGCAGACCCCGTAACCATCGGTTTTAATCTTTCTTCGTTGAGGTCTTCGTTAATTCTTAACGATGGGTTGGTAGATATATTGTATTCATTTCTACCAATCTCACATAAGATTGAAATTTCCTCTACTTCTTTACTTGCTCTAAAGTCAGTTTGGAATCCTCTATTAGAAGAGTAGTCCCAATTACCATTACCCAAGAATGTATTGTGATACTTTGGTCGTGGGTCTGATACTACTATCATACCTTGTTTGTAATAAACATAACCCACATCACGAGTTTGATATGCAGACCCAGAAGTGTAGTGGTTATTAGATAGATTGAAGATATCAGTATTAGATAGAGTTCCTTTGTACATTCTAATCTCATCAAAAGAACCAGTTGTACCAGTCACACCTAATTTGTTTGATGCGATTAAGAAGTCATAGTAGTTGTTGATATTGGCCTTGAAGGTTACGTTATCGTTTGCAACTGAAGTTCCATCCACAAACAAATCATAACGACTACCACTCTTTCTAATTGCGTAGTGGTGCCAGTTATTATCACTATATGCGGTTGATGATGTTAAATGTAATGTCGTCAAACCATCACTTGCTTTCCAATAAACCTTACCATTTGTATATGCGGATGTGTGGTTGTATACACCCATATCGACAGGATAGATTGGAGTTCTTTTGATTCTACGAGAGTCGGTCAAAGTAGTGTACTCATACTGATTCTTGTTGATGAATGTATTGTACCCATCGGTTGTGTATGATTGTGACTTTGGAAGTTTAACCCACATTGACATTGCCCAATCATCAGTCTTATTTATGTTCTTAAATTGTTCATTGTTATAAACAACTAAAGATGAAGACGCAAATGAATTAACACCATAACCACTTGCACTTACAAATCCACTTGTGTCAATTCCGTGTTTGATTGTAAGACCACTTGGTATGATTGTGTTTTGGAATGTAGAATCATCGGTAGATTTTCTAAATCTCTTATTGTATGTTCCATCTTGGAAACCAAGATAGAATATGTTCTGTTTATTTACAATATACGAAGATGATATTGCCGTGTCACGGAGTACACCAATTCCATATTCAAGTTCGGTATCAGTTAATCTAAAGTAAGAATCATCCATAGATGAGTTATCTATGATTGTTACTGACCCTGGTTTAATTCCATTACCAAATTTGTTTTGTGGAATTGAGAATACCGATGCAGTTGGATGTAATAATCTATGTTCGTATTTGTACATAGATGAGTTTACACTTCTCCAAATAATCTTTTGAGGAATTACATTTAGTTCAGTAGTAGCACCACCCAACCCTCGTTGAAGGGAAGAGTCGAACACATTCTCACCATTAATTGACTTTGATACTTCGGTTAATAATCCATTTGGAGAGATACCTTTTAGAATAGATATTTCGAACGAAGATGAATAGTTAACATCAGTTACTTCATATCGTTTATAAGCTTTGAATGGTCTTCGTTGTATACCACCCTGAAATATCTTTTTGAATGCATCTGCCATTTGGGTTCATTTTTAGAAATCTAATTTAACCTTAATCAATACTTCGTTTGAGAACGATTTCAAGATTGGTTTAGACAATTTAGCCACAGCCAACAATTCGTTATCGTTGTTATACAAACCAACTGCGGTAATATATGTCTTTGGATTTCCAACAAAAGTGGCCTGTTTCATTTGACCATTTGAACCTGTAACATATGATGGGTTGTTTGAGAAATTGTACTCACCATTTTTAGCTCTAACAAAGAAGAATGTAGATTTAACAGCCTCTTCGTTTCTGGCTTGGAATCCATCAGATGAGTTTGCTGCAGCAGCACCACTCATCGCCAAATACAATCTTCTATGGTTATGTCTATCTTCACCACCGGCTAAAGATGGAACTACTGAACTTGCACTTCTTTCAGTATTGAATGACGCAGATGCATCAAGTGCAGTTGCCGACATTACCAAGATACCTTGTTGTGGGAATACCGAACCATATACAACATCAGTTGAATATACACCATTCAACAAAGAACCAGATACGATATTGTATGAAGTTGCAGTTGAATCACCAGTTTGGTTTACATCACCACTATCATCAATCAAGCGAAGTGTTTCACCAGCAGAACCTGAAAGTACCAACTCCCAGTTTCCTGGGTCAAGTTTATCTTTTAATCTTGCTCTATTAAGTGTGATTGCGTACACATCACGAGATGTTACACCATTGAATGTAAACACTCTCTGATTTGATGGAAGAAGAACTTGTTGTAATTGTGAATAGATTGCGTTTGAAGGCGAGTCTTCGTTTTGTCCATAAGAACCACTACCATCGGTGTGACCATATGCAACAGAGAATTGTGCATAGTTTGTAGAAACCGTTGGGTCACCATTATAGATTTCGTAGTAGTATTGTTTTTGTGTGGAAGACTGATATGATGATGACCAGAACGATGTCAATTCAGATGCGTTGTTTGACCACAAACCACGAGTTACACGTTCGGTACTACCCTCTACAACATCTTCAATAGTAAAAGCAGTATATACTTTACCACTACCATAATCGTATGCACCAGCAGGAACAACTGGGGTTGCGTCATTTGCAATATCAGCGGCTTGTAGTTGAGCTACACTTGTAGGAGATGCAACAGGCACCCCAGCATTCAACGACCCTAAAATTGAGCCGGCAGATGCGTTACCTGAACCTGGAGTGTTTCCGTTACCGAAAGTACCACCCCCACCACCACTTGGGCTGCCTCCGGTTCCACCACCGAATGGATTAAAAATTGGAGCTACTGGCATAATCTATTCCTTTAATTTATAATGCTACCGTCACAACGGATGCAACAGTATCAGTTAAGTAATTTACAGTAACATCAACTTCAGTTCTACCACCTGTTTCGTTACCGATAATAATAATTCTTGTAGTCAAATTAGCACGAGATGGTAATGTCTTTGTAGTAAATGTAAATTGACTCTTACCAACAACAGCTTGAGATTGACCGGCTGCATAAGAAGAAACATTTATAATAGGACTAACATTACCAGGAACACCAGGATTGCCTGTAAGGGAACCTGCGTCTGAATTTAATAGAATTGCAGTGTATCCTAAAGTGCCGTTACCACCATTTCTTGTCTGAACATTAATAGTGGCTGATTGACCACTTTCGTTCAAATTCAAAGAAGTTACAGACGCCTGAATGTAAGGTAGTCTTGTAGTGTTCTTTGGAAGTGTTAATAGTTTGTATTTCATCGAATAGTTTTCATCGGTGATTGCTTCCAATACCGGCATATTCTCGATGATGATACCATAGTAGTCAGTACCAAGTGGGTGTGCTGAATTCCACAACTCGTAATCAACCTCATCATCTGCCAATGCAAATTGGGTGATTTGGAATTTATCACGACCTTGTGCTAATAACTCTCTACCCTTCTTGGTAAGAATTGCGTCTACTGTTACTGATGAATTATCTAAAAATCCCATAGTGCTTTCCTATTGTTTGTGTATATAAATATGGTTTTTTAATAAATTAAGTTGCTGTAATTATTCTTACTTCTAAATCTTCCGTTCCTTTACCAAATGTAAATTGATAACTAATGTTAAATACATCCGGCGATGTGTACACAATTTGCCCATTTGATTTCTTCACAAGGAACACATTTCTAATAATAAGTGGAGTTTGGAGATTACTCAATGAAGTACCCAATGGATTATATATTGAACTAACGGTTATTGTGTTACTATTGTATGATAACAATCCAGTTACACTATCAGTTCCATTTATATTCATTATATATGTTGAATTTGGAATAGTTTGAAGTATATTCCAATTGTATGTTCCCGTAGAAAGAGATTCATAAAAGTATGAATTTCCAAAATACACACCACCCTTGTATAATACATTTGGAGGTAGGATATCAGAACCTCGTGGTGGTAAGATAGAAGTTACCTTTGGTCTACCTTGACCCTTAATAAAGATAGATGGTTCTCTTAATTTAGCTTCCAATGCTACACTTGATATAGGTCTACGTTTCTTTTTCTCACTAATATCAACCGAAACAAGTGAACCAATATCCATAACTTTTGGCTTTTTACCACCACCTGGCGTTCCAACACCAACTGTTAAATCACCACCACCCGGCGTGTCTTTTGTTGAGAATACAAGTTTGTTTGAATCAACGCGTGTAACTTCAATAACAGGACCACCATCTGGTGTATCTGGAGAATCGGTTGTGATTGAGTCTGAACTGATTCTACACCCATTGTATTTAAGATTTTCCCAAGATAATCCTTGGTAGTCAGAACCCCGTGATGGGATATATGATGCTGAACTTGGTAGGTTTTTACTTGCAGATATATCCGAACTAAAGAATAGTGTGGTAATTTGTCCACCAGTTTGCGAAGGTCGTGCGAGTGTAATGACGCTACCGGTTGGTGAGTATTCCCAATATCCATTTGTAGTATCAAAGTAGTCACCAGAAGAACTTAACTTTGGAATAATATATTTGTATGTTGATGGTGAATAATCATACAAGTCAATGATACCATCGAACAAATAGTTTTTACGATATGACCCCGATGTTAATCCGTAATCGTGTTTAGTTGCGGTAATGGTCAGCGTACTCATCCGAATAGTACCATCCCAAAAATGTTTAGTGTATGATACATTAGATGGTCTACGGAATTTATTTCGTTCCAACGCAGATGGTTCAATCAAAATACCACGATGCCAATCAACACGAGCAGGAAGAACTTGTCTAATTTGTTCGAAGATTGACATATCATATCTTGACAACATTGATAAGATTAAGTTTATTGCAGTACGACCTGTATATTTTTGGAAGTAGTTTTTCAACTTGAATTTCAACAATGGGTAATCCTCATTGTATCTCTTATCAGGGTCACCTACCCAATCATCTGCTTCAAAGTAACCTTCAGAATTGTAGATATCATTGTTAACAGTATCGGTAGTTGAGAAATATGTACCCAATAGATTTGAATCGTTTGGAGCGTAATCGTACTCACTAACTTCAACATTCTTGTTAGGATTTAATGTACCATTTAATGAAGCAGACTCAATACGAATCTTATTGTTCATCAAGTTCAAAGCACCAACCGATGGGATGGTTTGCCACATAGTATCTACCTCACCCACCAAATCACCTTGTGCCATATTGGTTATAGATGCTGATAGTGTTAATCCAGTTTCAGTTGTTGTAATCTCCTGATTTGGATGTATAGACCTAATGAAACTTGATGTTGCAGAAAACGAACTATCTGGGAAAATTCTAAATGGTAGTTTGTCAAATGCGGTTTCCAAATTTAAATCGGTTGTATTGTCATCAATGAAATATGCTTCACGATTCTTTGCGTGTTCTTGAACAATTTCATTTGACATTATATCACGATAGTATCTAATCTCTTGAATACTTGCGGTTTTGTAATCGTAGATATTCAAAGATGTACTTGGACCAGGAACTTGTAATGTAGCTGTACCATCAGACCAAACTGAATTATATGTGGCGTTTTCACTACCAGTAATCAATCGTGTAGCAAAGATTTCACCAAAGTCATCTACCATTCCCATTTGTAGACTATTACTACTACCAGATGTCATCGCAAAGACGCCATCTCTTCTAAACTTATATGAAAAGTATGATGATGACATAAACGTAGCACCATTAATAGCACTACGAACTCTTGCGGTTTCGTATGTAGTATTATAGTCCCAAAAGTAATCAATATAATTTGAACCATCATTCAATCTAAAGATGTGATAGTTTGCTTTTGGCATTTTACCAATTACCTCAATTGTAGATGGTCTATCTGAATTGATATCATCCCACGGAGTTTCGATGTAACGAGATGGAGATGCTTGTAATTTGTAAACAAATCTATCGTGTTCAAATACATTCTTACGAGTTGAAATTGCAGGACCACCCCACTCACGAATTTGCAAGAAGGCCTGTGGGATACCATATGCGGCCAACAATGCTTTGATTGACCTTGCAGTTCCTTTTGTCTTATACAAGTATGGGATGTGGTTTACAATTCTTCTCCAAACCTCTTTTGTGATAAAGTCACGAGATTTAGATTGTAATAATCCGGTTTGTGCAAGTGAACCACTTGTGTCAGTACCCAACACATAATTCCAAAGATTCGAATCCGAATATCCATTTGATAATTTCCAACCAAATGTTTTTGCTACATCATTTAATAATTCAGATGACATACCATCTTCAGGATGTTCCTCACGTTGATTGATACTTGTGAGTGCTTTTATATATGTCCATTGGATATCAAAGTGTTGGCCAATCATATCCACAAATGTAATATACTCTGAATTCTTATCATCATCTCTCAAGTGGATTGGAATCATCTTATTGAGAGTTGCCTGATTTTGTGAGTCATACAACGAAGCAGATGCGTATACACCATCATACCAAGTTTGTGCTTGTGATGAAGTGTATGGATACAATATATGTGGGAATGTAGCCGACTTTGGATATGGTTCAATTGTATATGCCGATGAAGACCAATGTGTATAGTTTGTAGAGTTGATATCGTAATACATCCACTTTTCAAAATCATCAAACCCACCAACGACTCTATCTCTACGAACGATTGATTGTGAAATGTTTGTAAGTGCTTCAGAACCACTAATAGATTGAAGTGTTTCAATTCTATTGTTATAGGTTTCTATTTGTCTTACTTTGTAAACGAAGTTATCAACACGTTCAGTTGCTGATGAGAACTGAACATAGTTTGCGAAGTCGGAATAATCTATATTAAGTTTAAGATTACCTAATGAACTACTAAAGTAGTGTGCAATTATTTGTTGAGATGTTTGTGAATTCGTGTCCAACAAACTATCCCAAGTTTTAAATTCAGTCCCCTCACCACCACGAACTACATCCAATTCCACATTAAAGTTTGGTTGTGAGAACGTAGTATAATTCTTTACAGGAATTGCAGGGAATGCAATAACCTTTTCAATAAATGAATTTGTAATACGACCATATATTGATGTTGGAGCATTAGGTAAAATATCATCACCCAACTCATCGTACAGCTTAACAATAACCTCATCATAAGATGTTATCGTATCATCATAGTAATCGTATGTAATTGCAAGATTTTGATTTACAAGATTAACTCTTTTGTTTGAATCAAATTCGTTTATAAAGTTAGAACCCAATTCACCCAATCCCTCGCGATATACCACAGTATTTGTTGAGTTCAATGATGTTCCAGTTGGAACTCTATAAATTGGTGGTTGTAATGGGTTACCCCATTCAGTACCACCCACCAATCTTAATTTACCATCACCAACTTCTTGTAATTGAAAATAACGAGTTCGAGTTGTAAGTTGGCCGACTAACGATGTTGTTTGTCCTATGGCTGGATTATAAACCTCAACCCATTCAGTCCATTCACCAATCTTTAATGCGTTTGGACTTAAAGGTAATAATACAGTTGAGGTTCCCTGATATACACCAGTTGGGTATGAAATCTCTTCTACCGACCTACCCACTCGTGGACCATTGAACTTAATATTTACAATATCGTATAATCTATTTTGACCAAAGTTAAGTACAAAATCTTTTTTGGTATTTGGTGAATTAAATGTATTGAATCCAGTTGAATTATAAATGTCATACAATAATCCAAATATACCAGGAGATGAAACCGATGGGCTTGATTGTGGTGGTGTATTATTTAATGTATTATCAATACTTACGGAAGCCAACGAAGCTTCTTCACCAGCAGAAGCGTTGATAGATGGAGCTAATACTTGACCAGTTACACTTGATTTTTTAGGAGCCGGAGTTCTGTTGAATCCAATTTTGATTTCTTTTCTATTTGTAGAAACTTCCGTAACTCGAATATCAGAATATCCAACCGGATTACCAACATACTTGTGTAAGAAGTTATAACAAATACTATATACACCCTGTCGTAGTCCGGCAGTTCTTAAATCCAATTCAGGTTTTACTGTAATTGTATTTGGGTTTTCTTTATAGGTTAAGGTTTGGTCGTGAAGTGATGATAGTAAAGATTCTTCCGCATAAATGTGTTTTTCAATCACAGGTTGAACTTCACCATTTCCACCACCAAAGTTTCCTTTTAAATCACCTGATTTTAATTGGACATCATCCAACTTTGCAATAAGGTTCTTATCGGAGTCCTTAATAGTTTCACCGAATACAGGAGTAAATCCTAAAACTTGGTCTATATTTTTAAATCTATCCAATGACATATACTAACCTTATTAACCACCAATAGTTCCAGCAGAATTGTTACTTGATGAACCACCACTTGATGAACCACCACTTGATGAACCACCACTTGTTGTAGTTGTTGTACCACCACCATAGGTTATATAGTTCAATGGTGTAAAGATTCGGGATTTTGGATTATAGTCTACCTGTGGTATGTTTTGGAATTCCAACTCTTCGATGAAGATATCAACTTGTTTGTTGAAACTTTCCTTCTCAAACTTATCTACAACAGTTCCGTTGGCGCCAAATTCAACAATACCATATTCTTGCAATGGGAATCCGTTCTCATCTACTTCAATTTCGTAGGAGACAATCTGACCTCTACCATTTCTTTTTACAGCTCTCTCTTGTATCATTTAACAACCTTAAAGTAGAAGTTATCATCAAAGTATCTTGTAGTTCCATTTTGGTCTACTCTGAATACGAACTTGTAGAATCGTTCAGGTTGTAACCCGTTGAACCAGAAGTTAAAGTAGTTGGATGTAGAATCACAACTTATCTTTGTATAATTAGTATCAAATGGAATAATTACCTGTTCGGTCTCAGCGTCAACTACCGAATAATACGAGGTAGTTGGAAGGTATTTCACTAATGTATAGTTTGATGTTGAAGAGAATGTTCTTGCTGGGAATCGTTCTCTTGCATAAACTCTAATCTTACCTTTAGATGTTTCTTTGTATTCAGTTGATAGATTCTTAACATACACAATCATATCTTCACTATCAAGAGCGTCTAACGAACCCGTTACGAATGATGAATCATCCCAGCGAACTTCAAGAGTTGGTGGATAAATTGTGTTGGTGTCTGAAGCGAAGAATTTTATTGAACCAAACTTACGAGGTGATGATTCATCGTTGTTTGTCTTCTTGATAATCAGACCATTGTTTGTACGAGTACCATTCAACCACTCATTTACATATTCAGTAACCTCAACATCAAGATTATCGGTATACTTTGTAAAAGATTGTTTGTAGTGAGTACCATTTGAGAAAGATGCGGTATACCAAGTTCCACCACCCTGATTTCTTACCCACTTGGCTTCATAGTAAATATCCGTGTATTCAGGACCAGTTGGTATTAATGATACATCGGTGTCTATCGATAAGTTATCAATCGAGCCAGTAAACTCACCACTACCACTTCCAAATACACTCCATCTCAAATAGTGAGTACCTGTTTGCAAAGAATCAAAGGTGTATGTCTTTACACCATCAGTAGTAAGATTGGTCCGTTCAATTAAAAATTTACCATCCGGTTCTAATACATCAAATGATATTGAGTCATAGTCACCAATACTTGCAGTAAAGCTTGCGGTATATCCGAGACCACCAATTACCGATAAACTTCTATTTAGAGTAGCACCACTAAAGTTTGATGAAGACATCACAAGTTTGTTTCCAATAACACTTGCGGTAGTTGACTCACCACCTCTACCGTCGATACGTTCGTTTAATGTATAATTAGATGGTAATGGTCCATCAATATTGTATTCATCTTTTATAAGAGACCCAGAGGTAACTTCTTTATTGATATAGAAATTATCAAATTTACCAGCAACACCATCGCTACCATCAGTATCGAAGTATGTCCATTGAAGTTTATGTATACCTGTTGAGTTAGGGGATACTTGGATTGAACGTGTTACATTTGATGTTATATTTGTAGTGTATATAGACCCCGAATTTGTTGTTCCATTACCATCTTGGTCTGGTTCATATACTCTAAAGTCAACACCATTCAACGACCCAATGTGCATCTCAAAGTAAATGTTGTAGGTCGTTCCCGTTTTCATGTATGCGTCGAGGTTTACAGTTCCACCACCAAAATACGATGCTGAAAATTGTAATGCGCCACTCACTACATTGATAGATGGAGCAGTACCATCAACACCAACAATAGATTGGGTTAATGTCAAGTCACCTGCGTCTGAAATAAATTCGTAGTAAGCATCCAAACCCGGAAGTTGTGCCGGAGTCAATGCTTTACCAACCGTTGAATTTACAACATCCCAAGCAGAACCACTTATTCTATAAACCCAACTTGCGTCCAATTCGTGATGTGGGGTGTCGGTTTCAGAACCAACACCTTCATACCACTCTTCCTTTACAGGATAAACATACAAGTCGTAGTTAGATGAAATACCACGATTTTCTACGTTCTCTAAATGTAAACGATATTGTGGTGATGCGATTTCACCACTTACAATTGATGAAGAGATTGATGTTAAATCAAACTGAATCAATACTCTACTATTACCCAACAAGGTAGCGTTATCGGTATCGTAAAACTTACCGACTTCAAGAATTTCATCCTTGCCTGTGTTTTGATTCTTACGAGATGTGTCTTCGTAGATGGTGGCGTCTTTACTTGGATATATTCTATAAATCATCTTCTACCTCTTAAAATAATGTTATCACCTTACCACGAATGTCGGTATCTGGATATTTCAATTCAAAAATAGATGGGTCTTTCGGTGGGTAGATAATACCATTCTTTGTAGCTTGACTCATATCGTAGAAGTTATTTGAATAATTACCTTCTACTTTACAAGTAACTTGGAGACCACCCATTCCTTCTTTGTCAGGTCTTACCACACTTTGTACACCATCAACTCCATCCAACAATACATAAACATCGGTTAGAACAATTGGTCTACCAATTTGCATTCTATCAATATGGAAGTATTCTTTTAATTTATTAATACACTTTAAAAGAACTTCGTTGGAGTTGTAATTTGGAAGAACGATGATTTCAAAGTCAACACCAAAGTTTACAATATACGCATTTTTAATGTTTACAGCGTCAGTTAAGATACGATAGTAAGACAAATAGTTTTGTAGGTTTTGTTTAGTGGCTGCGTTTAAGTTTTTCAACTTTTTATTTCCATCATATCCAAGTACATAAAAGTTGATACCCAACTGATTTGCAATAGGGTTATTACCATCATCCAACTTGGTATTGATTTGCCAGTCAGGAGCAACAAACGCCTTCGCTACCGAACCAAATTGTGGTGGCATCGCATATGCTCTTAATAGGTAATCCTCTGCAGTTACTGAACGATGTTGTGCTCTAATATATGCAGATGCGTTATTACGAACCTCTTCCAATTCTTCTTCGTATTTACCACCACCAGCAGCAGCTTCATTGGTTACGGCTACTGAATTTTTAATCACATTATAAACTTCAGGAACTAATCCAAGTGCTGTATTTTCGATAACACGTTCTACAATGTTAGTTAAGTCTGAAGAAGGTACGTTATCTACTACACCATTACCCACACGATATGTAACGGTCAATGTGGTATTTGCAGGAGCAACACCATATGTTTTAGCGTACATAAAGTTTGATGGGTCGATACCTTGGTCAAGGTCGCCTGTTGATGGGTAAAGAGCAGAACCTACATTATCCGGGTTTGGTAGGATTTCTTCATCAGCATTAGATGAAATACCAGCACCAAATTGAATATCAATAGCACCCTCATCGGTTACACGAGTTACAAATCTTTTAGGAACTCGGTTTAATTTTAAAAGAGCAGGTGTTTCGGTTGCATATGATGACATTGCTAATGAATAGTCGGTAGTGTTTGGTACTTCTTCAAATACAGTATCCTGCCCAAGGTATTCTACCTTTGTCCATTCATCTTCATCATCATCTACAATTTTAATTACATCAATTAAACCATCATCTTTAAGTCTAATTTTATCGTAAATCTTTGGAGAACCAAAATCAAAGGTACGAGTTTTTTCAGTACCACTAACTGCTTTTACTAATTTCTTTACCAAGTAGTAAACTGGCTCGTTTGTAGATTCATCGGTTTGATATACTGAAACTTCAGTTGGGTCGAATGATGATGAGAATGCAAATCTAACTTTACTGATTGTGGAAAATGTTACATCTCTATTTGAAGTAGACCCTACAACCATACCCTCTTTGAGTGTTAGTGCATAATCCCAATTTGGCTTTACATTATCACCACTTCCAACAGCAGGTAGTAATTGATATACCGTTAAGATTGTAGTAGCCGGCACATTTAACTTTGGAGAGTATCCAAATGTTTGTGCGATGTTAAATACATTTGACTTTTCTTGTGCTTGTTCGAGAATTGATTCTTTCAATTGAACATCGGTGTAATACGAAAGGACATCACCAACATATGATGCCATTTCCATAAACATCATACCAGGCGATGACTCATTGAAGTCATTGTAAGTTTGTGGAAAGTAGTTTTTTGAGAAATCAATAAGATTCTTACGAATGTCACCAAAATCCCTACCAACTAAACTTACATCTTTTTTAATTTTATCAGCCATTTATATACCTCAAACAATTGTCACAGCACCTTGGTCGGTTACGAGTATTGTTATATTTTGATTTGCACCAGTTTCAGTAATTTTAAATTTCATTGAGATTGAAACTTTATTGTTATCACTTTCCACATTAATAAGTATGTCGTCAATGATAATGTAAGGTAACCAATATTTTATATCGGCTCTCATTGTGGACTCTAATGTATCTCCAAGGTCTTCTGTAATTTGTTCAAATAGTAAAGAGTACACATCCGTTCCAAATTCAGGTTGAAATGGTCTCTCACCTTTTCGTGTAAGAATTAAATTCTTTAAATTAGAAATGGCCTGTTCTTCGGTGGTGTATGATGATTTGAAAATAGGCGCGCCACCCATTGGTAACATTACACCAATTGCAACATTTTTTTTTAAATCAAGTGGATTTATTTTATATTCAGGCCTTGGTCTTGACATTATTTACCCTTCTTCGCATTCATATGTTTCATCAATGCTGAATAATCTCGTGTTACTGCGTTTAAAACTGCTTGACCAGCTTCAGTTTGTTGAAGTTGTTGTGCTGATACTTGTCCACCATCAGCAGTTTGAAATGTTGATTGTTGTGTATTAATTCCACCACCCCAACCTTGTGCTTGTGATGCATTGAATACACCACCAGGCCCATTGATACTTTTCCACTCACCACCCTGTGCGGTTTCATTCAACAACTCATTTAGTGTTGAATTGTTAGTAAACGACTTTTTGGTTTCTTGTTTTGTCTCAAAGATGTGGTCTACATCAAGCGGGTCTTTCTCAACAACTTTTGGTTGTGATTGTTTTACTTCTTTAAGGATAGATTCACGAATGACCTTTTCACGTTTGGCCACTTCCTTCTTCACTTCTTCCTTAACGATAAGTTGAATTGCTTTAATTAGTTTCTTTGTATCCATAGTAATAAATATATTTTATCTATAATTATTGTTTCATCAATTGTAATTGAGTTGTAATTTTTGCAATATTACCAGATATCTGACTTACCGAAGTTAACAATGGACCAGCGGCTCCAGCAAATGGTCCAAACGGAACGGGGGTGGCCGCAGCTATTCCATTAACCGTAGTAGCGTATGTGGTTATAGCAATGTTAAGTGTATTTAATTGGTTTTTAAGTTGTTCAATCTGATTAAACATCGTGTCCATATCTGCTTTCCAACCTGATGTTGATATGTTTACCGACTTCTTACCACTAATAAGAACCGAATCTTTTTTTGAGTTAATTATGATTCGTTCTGAATTAATTACGATTTGTGGTTTATCGTATGCTCCAATCGCTGTTATGTCAAATCCAAACTTTTGAGATGGTTTTAATTTTATAGTTTGTTTAGAACCTAACCAAATGGATGAATCATCATCGTTAATGTCTTCTATAACGAATTTGTTATACCCATTTGAATTCCCAGCACCATTACGGATAATTGTGATTGGGGACTTTGGGTCACTTGAAGTCCAAGATGGTTTTACAGAAGCACGAGATACCTCGTTGGTCTTACTCATAACACCTTCTGGCGTGTATCCAAATCTAATTGATTGACCAAATCTACCTTCATGAATTACATCACCAAGATATCCTTGCAATTGTGATAAGTTTGTTACTTCTTCAAACCCAGTACCTAAATCCTTTTTATCGGATGAGTTGGATGAAAATGAAATACCACTTGATGAATTACCATATTGGTCTCCAGGATTGCCAGGTTTTTTCTTTGTTAACTCCGGCAATGCATTACTATTAATATTATTTTGTAATGCGACCGTGGATATATAGTAATTACGAACTGAACCCTGACCAGTACCACTTGCTAAATCTGAATTTGCAGTTAGTACATAAACTTGTTCTCCCAATGTGGGTATGTGTCTTGAATTTAATGATAATGGGAAACATCTAATTAAACGACCCGTACCACTTGTTGTAATGGCTACGAGGATTGAGTTTAAAGTGTCAACTTCAGAATCATTTAATACAATGGATTTTACTGTTCCGAATTTCATTCATCATCTCCATCTTCGTTAGGTAGGTCCTTTTCAACCTCATCAATGGCATCCATCAATTGTCTCTTTTCTTCTTCAGACAAAATAAACCCACCAGCTTCTGCTGATGAGTTGTCTTTCAT
>Ga0255763_1002365_pt1 | contig 18132 bp, 11 predicted proteins | sample 041ome_2_FD_179963 | JGI IMG/M metagenome (GOLD analysis project Ga0255763, IMG submission 179963) | Coastal salt marsh microbial communities from the Groves Creek Marsh, Skidaway Island, Georgia - 041406US metaG (version 2) | ecosystem: Environmental > Aquatic > Marine > Intertidal zone > Salt...
GTCGATCGATGCGCGCTGGACGCGCGTCGCGTCGCGTCGCGCGATGGCGCGCGTCGCGATCGAGTGGCTGTGGTCGCCCGTTCGAATCCGCGGCTTCCGGGTGTTTTCACCCCACGGCGGCGTGAGATCTCTTTGTTAGAAATCTGAAGAGTAAAGTATGAAGTATAGCTTCCCCTAGTTAAAGTCTTCAGACTAGAGAAAGCTAAGGAGGTGTGTTAGAAATCTGAAGAGTAAAGTATGAAGTATAGCTTCCCCTAGTTATCGGAGGTGATAAAAAAGCGCCGCGCGCGCGATCGACGGCGCGCGCGACGGATGGATGGGCGCGTCGCGACGATTTATAGCGGCATGAATATTGTAAAACTGAATTGGATATCTAACCGCAGTGCGGCGGGTCGATCTTAGACCACTCGAAAACCTTTTCCCACTTTGTCGCGGCGTTGTCCCAGGACAAATCTTGCGTCATCGCTTGCGTTTGCATCGCTCGCCACATCTTCGGTTCGGAGCGATACACGTCGCACGCCGAACGAACGGCCCACATCAGAGCATCGGCGTTCATGTCTTTGAACAACCAACCCGTGCCGACGCCTTCGCCCTGATCGTAATCGGCCGTGCCCGCCAACACCTTGTCGGCGTCGCCGAACGCGTTGTACGCGGTGATGGTGTCCTTCAAACCGCCCGTGGCGTGCGCGATGGGCAACGTACCGTAACGCATGGCGTAGAGTTGATTCAAGCCACACGGCTCGAAGCGCGAAGGCATGAGCAAAATGTCGCAACCAGCGGTAATGCGGTGCGCCATGGGAACGGAGAAACCGACCCAACCGCGGAACTTGTCCGGGTACGTGCTCTCGGCCCAACGCATGAAGTCTTCGAGCTCGGGCAAACCGCTGCCGAGCATCACCACCTGGACGTCCTCGCGCATCATGTCGTGGAGCGCGTTCTGGAGCAAATCCGGACCCTTTTGCCAATCCAAACGTCCGATGAAGCCCATCAATGGCACGTCGTCACGTTGCGGCAAGCCCAGTTCCTTCTGCAGCGCGCGTTTGCACTCGAGCTTTCCGGACATGTCCGTCACCGTAAAGGCCGCCGCACAATCCGCATCCGCCTCCGGGTTCCACTCATCCATGTCTATGCCGTTCGCGATGCCGTCCAAGCGGTTTTGGCGACTCAAGAGCAAACCTTCCATGCCCTGACCACCTTCTGGGGTGGTGATTTCGTACGCATACCCTTGAGAGACGGTCAACACGCGGTCGGACGTCGCGATCGCACCCTTCAAAATGTTCACCACTCTACCCTCATCGAGTTCGTGCGCGCGCATGTGCTCGGGGTACTGGTACTCGAGCGCGCCGTACCACTCGTTCGGCACGCCGAGGTTCGGGAACGTCGTCGACGGTTCCGCGCCTTGGTGCAAAATGTTGTGAATGGCGCAAATCGTGCGCGCATCCTTGTAGACGCCGTGAGGACGGTATTTGGACGCCACCAAAGTCGGTACCAAACCGGCGTGCCAGTCGTTGGCGACGAAGACGACGTCTTGTCCGTAATAACCACCGCACTCCGCGAATGGCAACTGAAGCGGCGCTTCGCACGCGGCGTGGGACAACAAAGTGAATCTGAACTGGTTGTCGCCGTACACGCCGTACGAATCTCCGTACAGTCCACCCTTGCGGTGGAACGACGGATGATCGACGAAGACGTAATCGACGCCGTTCTTCATTTGATGAAAGTAACCCACCTCTTGTTCGCCATCGAAGCATCCGAGCTTCGCCTTGACGCACGTATCGAACGCGCCTTCGTACAAAACGTCCGACTTTGAGCCGTTTTGATACTTGGGCGCGATGACCATGACGCGGTGCCCGCGCGCGACGAGCGCCTGCGGCAAAGAACCGCACACGTCCGCTAGCCCCCCAGTCTTCGACCACGGCGCCACCTCGCTCGACACGAACACGATTTGCATCGGATTATCCGTCTTCTCCACCGGCGGTCGCGCCGTCGTCGGCGCCGTCGTCGTCGGCGGCGGTAACGCCTCCGCGAACATGGCGGTATCCGGCGTCGCCGTCGTCGCCGTCGTCGCCGTCGTCGCCTCCGTCTCCTCCCCCCCCATCGCCTTCTTCGCCGCCGCCGCCTTCGCCTTCGCGCCGTATTCCGATTCCCCCTCGTACGCGCTCGGAAGATCGCCCGCGAACGCCTCCGCCTCCGCCTTCGCCGTCGTCCTCGCCTCCGCCTTCGTCTCCCCCCTCACCGTCGCTCCCCCCCCCCCCCCCCCCCCCCCCCCCCCCCCCCCCCCCCCCCCCCCCCCCCCCCCCCCCCCCCCCCCGCCCCCCCCCTCCCCCCCCCCGCGCCCCCCCCCCTCCCCCCCCCCCCCCCGCGCCCCTCGCGCACCGCGCCGCTTCCCTCCGCGCCTCGCGTCGTCATCCGCGCCTTGATCGCCTCGTTCTCCGCCTTGAGCGCCGCGATCTTCGCCGCGAGCGCCGCTTTGCTCGACCCATCACGGCCGTCGTTCGTCGCGTTCGCCCGCGTCGCGCGTCGTCGTCGCGTCGCGACGCGCGTCGCGGTCGCGCCGAGGCGCGCGCGCGTCGCCGTCGTCGCGCCACGGGCGCTCGCCATCGCGTCGTCGCGTCGCCGCGGCGTCGGGGTGTGCGCGCCGCGGCCGCGCGCGCGCTGGGCCACTCGTTCCGATCCGGTTTTGAGATCCTTTTCATATAGAGCTTGGTTGATGTAGTATACGTGTTTGAAGTACGTATAAAGAGTGGATAAAGCACCGTGTGTGTGCTCTATTCAAAAACGGCGCGCGCCCTCCTAGGGCGCGCGCCGACGGATTGCGCGAGAGCGCGACGCGCCGAGATCGACGCGATGTCCGCGCCGCCGCAGGGGCAAGTGCCGACGTTCAAGCTGATCCTCGTCGGCGACGGCGGGACGGGTGCGCGACGCGACGCGACGCGAGCGCGGATGCGAGCCGAACGCGATCGAACGACGCGAATCCGAATCTGCGAATCCGAAACGGAAAACGAGGGCGACGGGACGCGCGAAAACGCGGCGGGGAGAAGACGAGGGCGACGGGAGACGCGGACGTGGGTGACTGACGACGCGACGCGACGCGCGGGACGCGCGAGGACAGGGAAGACGACGTTCGTGAAGCGACACTTGACGGGGGAGTTTGAGAAGAAGTATTTGCCGACGGTGGGCGTGAGCGTGCACCCGCTGGATTTCCACACGAACTGCGGGCCGATTCGATTCGATTGCTGGGACACCGCGGGGCAGGAAAAGTTTGGCGGCCTGCGCGATGGGTATTACATCCACGGGCAGTGCGCGATCATCATGTTCGACGTGACGTCGAGGACGACGTATAAAAACGTGCCGACGTGGCACCGCGACATCACGCGCGTGTGCGAGGACATTCCCATCGTGTTGTGCGGTAACAAGGTTGACGTGCGCAACCGTCAGGTGCGCGCGAAATCGATCACGTTCCACCGTAAGAAGAACTTGCAGTACTACGAGTTGTCGGCGAAGTCCAACTACAACTTTGAAAAGCCGTTCTTGTACCTCGCTCGCAAGTTGAGCGGGAACGCGGCGTTGCAGTTCACCGAATCCCCGGCGTTGGCGCCGCCGACCGTCCAAGTGGACTTGGCCGAGGTTGCCGCGTACGAAAAGGAGCTCGCCGATGCGGCGGCGCAGCCGTTGCCGGATGAGGATGACGAGTTGCTCGACGCGTAATTGAGTCTCACTAGCAAAAACAAGTTGAACTCCCTTCGACACAACAACACAAATTTTACGTCTGTAGAAATCGGGCATGTCGATACCGATAGCGTTTTAAGACGAACGAACGAAATTATTAAACTCTCGGACGCGCGTCGTCGTCGTCGTCGTCGTCGTTCTAACGTATAATTAGTGTACTATCGCAACTCAGCTACGCGGTGCGCGTGCGCCGCTCACGCGCTCATGGCGTCTTTGAAAAGATTATTACTAATCTCCGACGCCTTCGCGCCGCGTCGACGTGTCATCATCATTGTAACAGCGCGCGACAACGTCTTCTTTTTTGTCGTCCGAGACGCGATCGAATACGCGTTATCTTCGTCCAATTCTCGCTGCTCCTCTTTCGAGAGAATCTCGTAGCAGTCGGTGCAGATGCACCGCGACTCGGGCTTGCATCGCCCGCGATTTCCGTGAGGTGACACTCGCGTGTGCTCCGCGCAAAACCACGCCTGACATAAACCGCAGAAATGCCGCACGGTGCGAGCTTTTTTCAAGTTTACTTGACACCCCGGGTCGCTACACGCGAGAACTTTAACGCCTGGCTCGCGCCGTCGTCCATTTAACGAGTCGTTTGGCGCGAGCGTCATCGCTTCTCTCGCGTGCCTTGATACTATGCTTTGATGCACGGGTGAAAAGCCGTCCGAGCCTCCCGCACCGGCGGCGAACTCACGCTCGTCCAAGTGTTTCCTTGCTAGCTGCTTGCGGCTTTCCATGGACATGCACGCATCTCCCACAGCGACAAAGTAAGGGTCGCTCTCGCTCATGCTCGATTGACTCTCGAGAACCTTCGTAGGCGTGAAGAGCTTTCTGTTGATGCTTATACCGACGGACGGCGGTGTCGACGGTTCCTTCATGCGGAGCGCCGGTTCGAGGAATTCCTTCACGCTCTTCTTCTCTCCCTTCGCTAGAGCGACGGTAAACTTGACCAAGGCCGCCATCAGCACCAAGCCGCGGATGATGAGGCCACGCGCGGCGATGACGAATCGAAGCGTCAAAGCGAGCGAAACAATCGTACCCACCCACTTGGCGTCGCTTTCATCGGCTATCGTCACCCAGTTCGACATCGCTTTGGTTGATTTACTCCTCCCGTACTCGCCCCAAGCAATGACGCGAAATTTGTGCCGCACCCCAGGCGCGCGACTCAACTCATCAACATCCACCGTAAACGTCTCACTGTCGACGTTCGCAACGTGAGTCCACTTTAAAACTCTACCACCCACCCCGACTCCGCTTTGCACGACGTATTCGTGCGCGCGCGGCGAACCGAGATCTTTCGGCGCTCTCCACGTCACGCGCACTCGCGGCTCCCCGTCGCCGCGCTCCACGCTCGCCTTGACCGCTCTCGGCGACGAAGGTGCGCGCCCGACGTGCAACAACTGCCTCGTCATCGCTCTCGTCAATTTTTCGTGATCGCGCACCACCCCCATCCGTCGCAACCGTTCGCCGTCCTTCGCCAACAACGATGGAAAATCCATCGACGACACGCCGTTCTCCGCGAACGCGTTCGCGCATTCCGGCGCCCCAACCCCCCATCGCACCCACTCCGCCGTCTCGCGCACGCTCTTCATCAACCCCGCGCCTCGCCGCAGTTCCCGTAGGCTCACCGTCGTGTCGTCGTCGTCCGGAGAATCCAATCGTCGCGCCGTCGTCGCCGCGTCCGAGCCCGCCACGCCGAGTCGCGCCGTCCCCAAGTACTCCGCCAGTTCGCCCAGCGTCAGCTCGCCGTCGCGATCGTCGTCGATCGACGAAAAGAACTTTGAGAATCCTCGCGCGCGGTCTCGCGCGACGCTCGCGGCGTCGAGCGCGAGCGCGGCGAGCGCGACGAGCGTCAGCGCGAGCAGCGGCAGCGCGTGTTTAAACGCCGCCCGCGCGTCGCGCGCGCGCGCGGGCTCGCGCTCGAGCTGCGCGGCGTAGTCGTAGCCATCGCCCGCGTCGTCCGGCGCGCCGGGCGCGGCGCCGGGCGGCATCGCGCGCGCGCGCGCCGCAGAGTGCGACGCAGCTCGGGACGACCGTCGTCGATGCCCGCGCGCGCGGGCGTCCGACGCGCGCGCGCGCGGACGTGATCGCGACGCCGGCGATCGCGCGCGATTCGAGCGACGCTCGAGCGACGACGACGCGCCGCGCGCGCCGCGCGCGGTGAAAACGAACGAAAGTCGAAAGTCGTTGGAGGATTCGAGGCATGGGAATTTGCTTTTCGAGCGCGTCGACGACGCCGTACGTCGACGACGACGGCGTCGGCGACGCGCGGACGTCGACGGGGTCTGGATCTTTCAAGGCGCGCGCGCGGGCGATCGCGATCGCGATGAAGGGGGCGGCGGTGAAGGCGAAGGAGAGGATGCGGCGAGACGGGGCGAACGCGAACGCGAACGCGAACGCGAACGAAGACGATCGGCGAGCGGACGCGGTGGCGCGCGAGAGCGCGAGCGATGGAGCGGTGATGGGTAGCCGTGCGATGACGAAGTCCACGAGATCGCTCCGGATGACGCCCGCGGCGGAGGTGTTGGCGGCGGCGGAGCGACGCGAGGCGGCGACGACGAGCGAGGCGACGCCGTTGCCGTTGCCGCCTCCGTTGGGGAATTTGGCGTCAGCGCACGGGCGTGGGTCGACGCGCGTCGCGGAGAAGCTGAAAGTGCTCTTGCCCGGATCGCACGATGGATACGTGAGTTTGGATGAGGTGACGCTGGACATGGCGGTGGACTCGGGGGAGAAGACGCGATTGATTGAATCGCGAGATAGAGTGACTCGGCGGACGAATTCCTTCGTGTCCACCACGGCTGGGGCGGCGAAGGGCGCGATGGCGGCGGCTGGGAAGGTGGCGAAAGTGGCGTCAACAAAAGTGACGATCCCTCGGCACGCGAAAGGTGCGGCGTCCATGACGGCGGTGGAATTGTCCGAGTCGCCGCCGAGCTCGGGCCCCGAGCGCCGAGCGCGTAGAGATTCGAGGTTGTCCGAGGTTAGCACGACGGCAAGCGACTTGAGCGCGAGAGACGCGATGGACGATAGTCATCGCGAGACGATGCACAAGCGCGATCGATCGAACCCGTTCATGGATGACGGCGCGCCGTCCGTGAGGGCGTCGACGGATCACGACTACTCAGACAACGGCATTCCTTCGCCGCGTTTGGGTCATCGTCGATCGACGAGCGGCGGCGCTTGGAGCGAGGTGAGTTACACCACCTCGGATGATGGTATGTTACGAATGTGTCACACGTCGCTCGCACCGACGAAACCTCGTCGATGGACAAAAGGGGATAATTTAGGGGAAGGTTCGTACGGCAGCGTCTGGCTAGCGCTCAATGGCGACACGGGTGAGCTTTTCGCGCTCAAGGAAGTTCGCGTGGGGAGTTCGGATAAGCACCGCGACGAGTCCATTGAGCAACTCGAGCAAGAAGTGGACGTGCTTTCGCGCTTAGTGCATCCCAATATCGTACGTTACATTGGGATCACGCGTCAAGAGACGGCGCTGTACATCTTTTTAGAATACGTCCCGGGAGGATCCATCGCGTCTCTCGTGCAGAGATTCGGTAAGTTTGAAGAAAACGTAATTCGCGTGTATACGCGTCAAATTTTAATCGGTTTGGCGTATTTGCACTCGCAGCGCGTGGTACATCGAGACATCAAGGGGGCGAACATTTTAGTAGAAAAGAGCGGGCGCATCAAGCTCGCCGATTTTGGTATGGCCAAGGTGCTCGAGCGCGTGTCGATCGGGAAATCGTTCAAAGGAAGCGCGTGTTGGATGGCACCCGAGGTAATACGCCAACAAAATATCGGTTTTGAAGCCGATATCTGGAGCGTTGGGTGCACGGTGTATGAGATGTCTACGGGCTCGCCGCCGTGGAGCGATTGCAGCACGCAGGTGCAAATAATATTCAAAATCGCATCCTCGAACGAGATCCCAGACATCCCCGAGGATTTGTCCCCCGAAGGACAAGATTTCTTGCGACTATGTTTACAAAGAGACGCGGAGATGCGCCCCGAGGCTGTGGCGCTCTTGGACGAGCCCTTCGTCTTGGACGCGCATCGCTCGAGCGATCACACGCAAAACATCCCAGGATTGCAGTACGACACGTGGGCGTCATCTTCGGCGGTCGACGACGGGAGCATACTCTCGTCCGAAGCCGATCCGTCATCGAGGGTAAATTCGTCGCGTCACGTGGCGTGGGAGAATTAGGAAGTGTGGGGATTGTTAGTAAAATCAACATTTGTTCATCACATTGTCTCAAAAAAACGTTTCCGATGCGTCTCTCGTCGCGTCTTACACAGCGGCGTAGTGGTCTTCGTCGATAGTCGTGAACACCTCACCACCGTTCGACATTTCTTCGAGCGCAGCTTTGATGGCATCGCGAGTAAACTTGCCGTTTTGCTTCGACGCGATTTCATCAACGGTCATCCCTTGCTCGCCCTCGGCGAACTGCTTCAGCACGCCCATAATTGAAACGTCGATTTCCTCGGAGCCCAAATCACCATTCGCGGCGACGTTCGGCGCTTGTTGCGGCACGGTGTAAGCGTTCGCCGGCGCGGCACCGCCCGAGACCTTGGTCTTTTCGGCGTGGCCGCTCGCGTACACGACTTCCAACATGTGAAACGTCACCTCGTTGTGGTCGGTAATCTTACGCACCGCCTGCTGAGTGTGCGCGGCAATCATGTGTTCGTTGGCCAAAGTCTTCACCGAGCCATACACACGAACGTACGCGCCAACCTCGATCGGCTCGGCCGTCTGATCGCCGTCTTGGTCACTCCACACCTTGACGTCGCACACCCCGGTGGAATCGTCCACCTTGTACAAAACGTACGAGCTCTTACTCTCGACGCCCACAATCTTACCGACGACGGTCAGGTTATGAACCGGCACCCCATTCACCACGAGCGTTTCATCCGGCGTCTGTCGCGCGTCGATCGCTCGCTTCAGCATCTTAACCGTCAACGGTTTCATCGTCGGCGGCGCGCTCCCGTTCGCGTACGTCTTCCCTTCGCTCGATCCATTCTGCGGTCTACGTCGCGTCATCGACGCCGTTCGCGTCCCATCGTCAGTCACCCGTCCACGATCGTCCGCGCGCGCTTCCCTCTCCCGCCCCTCCTCGTCCTCTCCCGCGTCCGCTCGCGCGCGCGCGTCGAGATCATCGTTCGAGTGCCGAGAATTTCAAAATTTCAAAATCAACAGCTCGTCCTCGATCGCGCGCGCGTTCGGTCGCGTCGCGTCGTCGTCGCGCCGTCGCGTCGCGTCGCGACGCACTGCGGCATGTACCCGTGGCTCCCCGCGTACTGCGTCGCGCCGGCGAAATCGCTCATCGCGCGCGCGTCGTCGTCGAGTGCCGCGCGCGCGGCGCGTCGTCGCGCGTCGGCCGCGCATCGTGCGCAATCGAGGACGGGATTTGAAGCGTCGATTCGCGTCGTCGGGCGGCGATGTTAGCGCGCGCGCGCGCGGTCGTCGTCGTCGGGCTAAATAAAGCGCGCGCGCAGTGCGCGACGCGCGAGCGAGACGCGTCGCGTCGCGTCGCGTCGCGCGGCGGCGGCCGGCGCGCGGTCGCGTCGACGGCGCGGACGACGCGACGCGCGGGAGACGCGGGACGGCGCGGGACGACGGTTCGCGTCGCGGCGCGGGACGCGACGCGCGGGAGACGCGGGACGGGCGATGACGGCGCGAGAGGCGGACGAGGAGGCGCGCACGCGCGCGCGCGCGAGGAGGGTGAGCGAACCGGCGCGCGCGGGCGAGGCGCTGAACGGTGTGGCGCTGTTCAGAGAGCTTCGAAGGGACGATCGCGCGGCGCTGTGCGCGCGCATGGTCGAGTGCGAGTTCGAACGAGGCGAGGTGATCGTGCGTAAGGGCGAGGTTGGGGCGAATTTTTACGTAATCGCGCAGGGATGCGTGCGAGTGGACGCGCGCGACGACGAGGGTGACGTCGCGGATACCGTCGACGTGGGATCGATGGAGGACGAAGACTTCTCGGCGAAGGATGGCAGTCGTCGAGTCGTGGCGTCGCGGCGAGAACAAATCGCGCCGGAAAGTCCGTCGTCGTGCGACGGCGAGGCGAGAGTAACGCCACTCAAAGATAGTTCTAAGTTGTTGTATCCGGGCGAAACTTTCGGGGAGGTGGCGTTGGTGCGAAAGTGCCCGCGCACCGCGACCGTCGTCGCGGCGTCGCCAGTCATCAAACTCTGGGTGCTCGATCGGGCGACGTTTCACGAGACGCTCAAACGTACGACTTTCGAGCGACGTTGCGAGTACATGGGTTATCTAGAATCTGTCGCCGTGTTTCGCGACTCGCTCGACGCGCGAACGACGTCAATGTTGGTCGACGCGCTTCGCATGACGACATTTGAGAGTGGCGCCGTCATCGTCAGCCCAGATGATTCTTACGATGAAACCTCCTCAAAGTTTTACGTCATCGTCAAAGGCGAATCGGTCGTTCACGTGGAAGATGGCGAATCGTTCGAGGTGAATAGGTTGAAGCGAGGGGATTACTTTGGCGAGGTGAGCCTAATTCATAAGACATCGCCTACGGCGACGGTGGTCGCCGTCGGTCAAGTTAGCGCGTTGACGCTCGATGCTGAGTCATTCCATCGAATGATTGGAGAGGAAATAATCGACATGATGGCAAAAAAGATAGACTCCTACTCGTACGCGTCGAATAAGGTGGAAAAGAAATCGAAGCGAAGATTGACGCGTCGAGCGGGATCGTTCGCTGCGTTGCGAGGGGCGGTGACGTCACGATTTCGATGGCTTTCTTTCGATCGGCGAAATATCGCACGCCGAACAGAAGCAATTGATTCACCGCACAATATTCATGCGATGGCATCGATCGACGTCGCGCCCGAAATTTGCGTGCGCTCGAGCAAAGACGTTGTTTTCGTCAAGGAAATTGGTGGAGGCATGCTCGGCGCCGTCTTCGTCGCAAAGACGTTGAGCACACTCACAACGTGCTGCGTCAAAGTCATGCACAAATGGAAAGTCGCGCATTTAGATCAAGAAAAAAACGTCTCACGTGAGCTCGAGCTCATGAAACGATTCGATTCGCCGTTCCTGACGCGCGCCTTGGGCGCGTTTCAAGACGCTCGCGCGTTGTACTTGCTCATGGATTATCTTCCCGGCGGCGATTTGTTCCAGCTCTTGGTGAGCGGACCATTCAGAGGTGGACAATTCCCCGTCGATATCGCTCAATTTTATGCTGCCGAAGTCCTCGTGGCGCTCGAGTACATTCATGCGAACGAGTACGTGTACCGCGATTTGAAGCCCGAAAACGTCCTCATCGACGCCGACGGGCACATCAAGCTCACTGACTTTGGCTTTTGTCGCCGATTATTACGAGGCGAACGCGCGTACACGACATGTGGCACCGCGGATTACATGGCTCCAGAGGTCATGCTCGCGCAAGGATACGATCAGCTCGCCGATTATTGGTCGTTTGGCGTGCTCTTGTACGAAATGCTTGTCGGTTACGCCCCATTCGCGAGCGCGAACGACGGCGCTCGTCACCGTCGCATCGTCACTTCCGATCTAAAATTTAGTACCGCATACTTTCCTCTCACCGCAAAATCCCTCATTTCTCGTCTATGCGTCGTGGACGTGTCGCGAAGACTGGGATCGAGCGCGCGCGGCGTTTGGGATTTGAAGAGTCACAATTTCTTCACGGTCGATTGGGCCGACGTCACCATGCGTCGCCTCGCACCACCGCACGTGCCTGCGCGCCGCGAGCTCGATTTTACTGAAAATTCTGTGTCTAGGCACAAATCGCGCGAGATCATCAAGGCGCTCGAGCGCCGAGGCGAACGCGAAAGAGCCGAGTGCGGCGCGCCCGCGCATCGTTCGCAAGGAGATGAGTTTCGTGGATTTTAAAATGGGTAATGTGTCTTAGCAACAACTAGATGATAATCCGAGCGTTAGAAAAGTACGGATTTCGCGTTCATTGCTGCTTGCACTCGGGCGGTTGTTCGCCCTCCTTCGCCGCGCCGCCCATCGCCGGCGGCGCCGCGAAAGACTTCTTACCGCCGACGAACTCTTCTTCCTCGTCCTCGTCTTCATCTTCGTCGTCCTCGTCGTCCTCGTCGTCCTCCTCGTCCTCGTCGTCGAATTCGTCTTCATCGTCGTCTTCGTCGAATTCATCTTCTTCGTCGTCGGCGAATGCGTCGCCGGTGAACCAGTTGACGGCGTCTGGAATCAAGTTGTTCGCGATCATCATGCCGAGCTCGTAATCTTGCTCCATCGCGTCTTGCAACTGTTCGGCGTCATCTTCGGACATGTTTTGTTGCTCTTCTTCGTCCGGGACTTCGGGCGGATAGAAGAATTGGAAAAAGCTTTCCGCCGGTTCCGTCTTCGTGATGGGCTTTTTGTTCTTCGCCCCTGGTTTCGGCTTCTTTCGCAAAACCTTCACCGTCAAGTTCTTACCCGATTTCCAGTTGATTTCACTCGACTCAATGTATCGCAAGAGATTGTCTTCCTCGTCGTCCATGTGATACGTCTTCGTCAACACGGAATCTTCAAAGTACTCATTTTCTTCAAAGTGAAAGTCGATCTTGAAGCCGCACAGCTCGTCGCCGTCTTCGTCTTCGCCCTCGAGCGCGGACGTGGTGATATCGATCAAGTGCTTCAACGCCCCCTCATCGCGTTCGGTGATCATCTGCGCCAGCTCCTCGTTATTCTTGAGCGCAATCATCCAAAACTCTGGCACCCCCTTCGGCGCCTCGACGGCGTCCTTCGCCGCCGCTTCGATCTCCGCCTTCAGCTCTTCATCATCGTCCGGCACCGCCGCTTCCTTCGCCCCCGTCACGATTTCACTTCTCGCCTTATACATCGGCGCGTACAGCGCCGCGTATTTCGCCTCCAGCGCCTTTTTCTCTTCGAGATACGCCTCGTGGACGCCGTCGTGCGCCTCCTGCAGCTTCTCCAGCGCCTTCACCCGCGCTCGCACCCTCGGGTGCAGCTCCTCGAGGAATCCCGATCGCAGCCCGACCAATCCATCGAGCTTTTGCTGCAGCGCCCCGATCAGGCCGCTGTTCCCGTGCAGCTGCTGCAGCGCCGCCATGACCTGCGCGCCGTCGACCGATTTTTCAAAATCAGGATCGACGTCCGCGCCGTCGTCCGCGCCGTCGCGTCGCGCCGCGTCCGAGCCCGGCATGCGCGCCGTTCGATCCTAATTTCCCGTCCCTTCGCTTCGCGTCGCCGTCGTTCGCGCGCGTCGGCGTGTGCGTCGCGTCGCGTCGCGCGCGCGCCGCCGTTTCATCCATCGTCGACGTCGTCCCGACATCGCGACGCGCGCGACGACGCGCGCGCCGCGGCGATGTGGGCGCCGCGTCCGTCGCGCGCGCCGCGCGTCCGCGTCGCCGCGACCGGCGCGCGCGCGGCGTCGCGCGGCGTCGCGCCGCCGGTCGCCGCGCGCGACGGACGCGCGACGGATGCGAATCGTCGACGCGCGGCGCGCGCGCGCGCGTCGGCGCTGCCGCCGGCGAACGAAATCGCGGGATTCGTCGTCGGCGCCGCGCTGCTGGGGCTGTGCGTCGGCGGCGCGAGGCTGGACGGGGTCATCGCGCGCGCGCAGGCGCGAGGGATGGCGGGCGACGACGACGGGAAACGACGCGAGCGGCGCGGGAAGCGCGGGGGGGGCGTGTTCGTCGTGCCGGACGACGATGGGATGGGAGAGGGGTAGAGATGGCGAAAGAATAGCGTCGAAGCGCGCGCGCGGTCGCGCGCGGCGCGTGTAAATCAAAATCAAAGCGCGTAAGCAAATACCGCGAATAGCGGCGTCGTATCTTCAAATTATTACTTCGAACGCGCGTGGACGGTCGACGACGGCGCGAGAGGGCGCTCGGTGCGTCGGTTTAGAAAACCTTGACGAGCTCGACGTCGAAGTGCAGCGCGGATCCGCCGGGGATGACGCCCTTGATGCCTTTTTTACCGTAACCCATGGCGCTGGGAATGATGAGCGTGCGCTTGTCGCCCTCGCGCATGCCCTCGACGCCGACGTCCCAGCCCTTGATGACTTCGCCCACGCCCAAGCGGAACGTAAAAGTAGCGCTGCCTTTGGTTTGATCGAAAATCTTACCGCTCGGGAGCTTTCCGATGTACTTCATCGCCACTTTTTTGCCGCCGGCGGCGACTTTCGCGCTGGTGTTCTTCGTGGCAAAGGTGTTGATGATTTCCATGCCATTCTTGTGCACGCGCTTGGGCGTCTCCGGTTTCTTCGACGCAGATTCCGGTTTCGCCTCCACTGCTCGCTTCTTCGGTTCGGGGGTCTTCGCGGGCTTGGTTTCCGCCTCGCGCTTCTTCGCCGAGCGCGCCGACTCGTCTTCGGTCATCTCGACGATCTTCACACCACCCTTACGAGTGACGCCTTCGGGCTCGGACTCGGACTCGGACTCGGACTCGGAGTCGTCGTCTTCGGAGTCGTCGTCTTCGGAGTCGTCGTCTTCGGAGTCGTCGTCTTCCGAGTCGGACTCGTCGTCGTCGCCCGTCGTCATCATCTCCTCCTCCTCGTCCGAATCCGAGTCCCCCTCGTCGCCGTACACGTCGTCCTCGTCCAACTCATCCCCCTCGCCGTACTCCGGCATGTAATACCCCGTCAAGTGCGCCCCGCACGCGCCCTCGACCGTGAACTCCGCGTACTCGTCCAGCACCAAATCCAACCCGCACGTCTCCACTCGCCCACCGATCAGCGCGCACACGCGGTACTCCTCCCGCTCGAACGAATCGTCCGTCGACGAATCATCGTCATCGTCGTCATCGTCCGCGCCCGCCGCCGCTCGCAGCACCGCGTCGTCGGTCTCGCATCGCATCTTGATCACGACGCGCGCGCCGTCCTCGAGGGCGTCGCTCGCCGCCGTCGCCTGCGACACGTGCAGCCGCACGTCGACGTCCGGCGGCGGGACGTACGGCGTCCACACCCCCGGCTCGAGTCGCGCGCCCCAGAACATGTCGAGCGTCGGTCGCGCGTCGCGGTCGCGCGTCGGCGCGCGCGCGCGGCGGCGGCGGCGGCGGCGGCGACCGACCGCGCGATCGATCGACCGCGCGATCGATCGTTCTCGCGCGCGTCGACCCTCGCGCGCGTTTCGACCGCGCGCCGTTTTAAACCTCGATCGATCGATCGATCGACCGCGCGATCGATCGATCGTTCTCGCGCGCGTCGACCCTCGCGCGACCGATCGACCGCGCGCCGTTTTAAACCTCGATCGATCGATCGATCGTTTTCGCGCGCGCGCGGGATTTGAAATCGCCGCGCGTCGCGTCGCCATCGCGCGACGCCCGCGCGCGTCGTCGCGACGCGCGGATCGACGAAGACGCGCGCGACGTCGCTCAACGTGTTCGTCGTGCTCGACGCGATGTCGTCGACGCCGCGCGCGACGGAGGCGAGCGCGGCGCTGGAGATGTTTCACGCGCGCGAGCTGTCGCGCGAGGCGCGCGCGAAGATCGAACTGCTCGAGCGGCGGCTGACGACGTCGGAGCGAGCGACGCCGCCGAGCGCGTCGCGGGAGACGGGGAGAAGCGCGCGGGCGCGCGCGGGCGCGGAGCGGTGCGCGATGGAGGACAGCGCGAGCGATTCGAGCGAGGACGAGGGAGGCGGGACGCGCGCGTACGGCGTGGTGGACGCGCGGGCGAACGCGTCGGAGGGGAAGGCGTCGACGGTGAAAGCGGAGGGCGTCGGCACGGGGGCGAGCGGGAACGGAGGGAAGAAGACGACGAAACGGAGACGGCGGGAGTCGGCGACGGCGAGCGATCTGGAGAATGAAAATCCGGAGCGGGGAGGGGCGAGCGGAGGGTTGGCGCGGTCGAGACGACATCCGGGGGGGAAGACGGCGAGCGCGCGCACGCCCGAGGCCAACGTCTCTCTGCTCGATCGGTTTGAAAATACTGGATCAGGGTTTAAGACGAGCTCGCCGCTCGTGGAAGCGATGACGACGCCCGGGAAAGGGACGGCGGGTGGCGAACGCGAGGCGGCGGCGACGAAGATTCGAGCGCTCGAGGAAAAGTTGGCGGCGACGGAAAAAGAGCGCGAGGAGTACGAACGCGGTTGCGAAGAGTTGAGGGCGTCGAATAATGAGTTGAAGCGCGAATTCGAGCGAGCCAGCGAGGCGAGGCGGCGGGGCGTGCATCAGCTCGCGGTGAACCTCGCGGTGTTGGAACGCAAACAAATGCGCATGCAAATCGCCGAGGAAGGCTTGCGTTTGGGAACCATCGGCGTTCAGCGCGTGGGATCGGTGTTGCAAGAAGTCTGGGAAGACGGACGCGCGTTCCATGAACTGGATGATCGACTCGATCGCTTGACGGAATCTCGTAAGCTCGCCGAAGAAAAGCGCAAGCAAGTCAAAAAGAAGTTGCCGCCGCCGGGAAGCGCGGAGATGGACACGACGGCGCACGCCGAGTACGTGTTGAGCGAGGAAGTACACAAAGCGCGCATGGCGATCATTCGAAAAGAAGAAGAAGCGCTGAAATCCGAGCGTGAGAGTCTTGAACGCGAAAAAGCTGCGCACATTCGCGCGCTCAAGCGCGTGCGAGACGAAGACGGCTCGAGATTTAACAAGCACCCGGTGCTCGGCGATCGTTACGTGTTGATGAATCTACTTGGACGAGGTGGTTTCAGCGAAGTTTACAAGGCGTGGGACAGCGTCGAAATGCGAGAAGTCGCGTGTAAGCTGCATCAGTTGAACCCGCAGTGGAGCGAAGAGCGCAAGCGCACGTATGTCCGTCACGCCGCGCGAGAGTGCGACATTCACAAATCGCTCGATCACCCGCACGTCGTGCGCTTGATCGACGTCTTCGAAGTAGATTCCGATAGTTTCTGCACCGTGTTGGAGCTGTGCACGGGCGATGACCTCGACGCTCGATTGAAGGCGCAAGGCTCGATCAGCGAACGCGAGGCGCGCGCCATTCTCGCTCAAGTTTTCAACGGCTTGGCGTACATGAGCACGGGGCCGAAACGCATCATCCATTACGACTTGAAACCTGGAAATATTTTGTTTGACGAAGCCGGGCGAGTGAAGATTACGGATTTCGGCTTGAGTAAAATTATGGAAGAGCGTAGCGTCGGTTTCGGCGCCGACAGTGGCATGGAGCTCACGTCGCAAGGCGCTGGAACGTACTGGTACTTGCCCCCGGAGTGTTTCGAAACCGGTCCGGCGCCGCCGAAGATCTCGAGCAAGGTTGACACGTGGTCGTGCGGTGTCATCTTGTTTCAAATGATTTACGGCAAGCGACCGTTCGGCCACGACATGTCACAGGAGCAAATCTTGCACGCGGGCACGATTCGAAACGCGAAGGAGGTGGAATTCCCAAGCAGACCCTCAATTTCGCTGGAAGGCAAGGCGTTCATCTCGCGATGCTTGGCCTATAAGCAAAGTCAACGCCCGGACGTGCTCGAGGCGAGCAAGGATCCGTACATGACATTTTTGACGAAATGATTAGACAGACACGATACGAATAGAAGAAGGGAATAAAAGATGATGGAACATTGCAATGAATTCTCACATGATGACGCACGCGTTGGCGTCGCGCTCGCGCTGCTTCTCTCGCGACACTCGAGACGGCGGCGGCCGCGATGGGCTGTGCTCGAAGTTAGCGGTGTCTAATCCGTACTTTTCGCGCATCCTAATGCGCCAAGCACTATCGCCCGCGCGTTCCATCTCTACTCGCGAGCTCCCGACGAGGGGCGCGCGTTCGCGATCCCCGTACGTGTCCTCGTAGTAGCTATCTTCCTCGTCATCGCTATCCACACCACCGCTTTCGGTCGCCGCTCGCCGTAAAGCGATCGCTAATATGATGCTCAAAATTTGCACGAAGAAGACGACGAGGACGAGCGACGTCACCGCGTTCTCGTGCTCCTCCATGAAGGACCACGCGTTGGCGTACGCCCCCGTCACATCCGTCGGCGCCGACGCGTACGCCTTACCACTCGACACGTACGCCGCCAACCCAGCTTGCAATATCACCATCCACATCACCTGATGCGCGTACATTCCCAAACAACACGCGTTCCCGTTCTCCGCGCCCGCCAATCCCAACCACGCCGTCGCCGCGCAAAACGCTCCGCTCCCCCCGATAAAGTACACGAACCACGGTTCCGTCTCAAAGAAATTATGCACCCGCGCCTTCGTCTGTTCAATCGCCGTCGCGTTCTCGCTCACGTCCACCGTCGCGGGCGTCCGCGCGTCCGGCCCGTCGTCCCAATCCAAACCGTCCAGCCCGACGCGCCGCTTGTTAAATCCCAACCACAAGTGAAACGCAAACAACGCCGTCGCGAGTCCGCCCGCGAGCAGCGCGCCGTTCGTCAGCCGCAACAACGCCCGAAGGAACGATTTGAGTCCCGGCACGCGTCGTCGCGCCATCGTCGCGCCGTCTTCGTCGTCAAACTTTTCTCAACACCAATCGACGCGAGCTTCGGCGCTTCGTCGCGCGCGCGC
>Ga0255763_1002374_pt1 | contig 18094 bp, 12 predicted proteins | sample 041ome_2_FD_179963 | JGI IMG/M metagenome (GOLD analysis project Ga0255763, IMG submission 179963) | Coastal salt marsh microbial communities from the Groves Creek Marsh, Skidaway Island, Georgia - 041406US metaG (version 2) | ecosystem: Environmental > Aquatic > Marine > Intertidal zone > Salt...
CGCGTTAAATTGATCGACGCTCAGCGCGCTCTGGCTCGGCTTTGAGGCGTTACTCGCCTTGACTCGTTCGATCTCTTCGTTGTGCGCCTTCTTCAGAGCAACCACGCGCTGCTCAAATTTAAGCTGCGCGTCACGAATGGCATCGTTCGCTTGAGCGCTTACATCGACAACCGATGTGACTGGATCGGCGCGCTCAACTGGAGCGCCGCGCTCGATGTTGCGTCCAGGACTGGCCTTGTTCATCTCCGAATCAAGAAGCGCCTTTAGCGCTCGTCGCTCCCCAGCGGCACCGCGCATCGCGCTGTCGTACTTGGCCACGAGAGAGCTAATTTCAACTTCAGCCTCGGCACGTATTTCGGCAATCTTCGAAAGGAACTCGTCCTGAGTCGTCGAGTCACTGTCTTGAATCAGTCCCGCCACCGGCTCCCGTACTTTTGAGAGCGTGGCGGCAAAATCGGCCCGCTCTTTCACAATTCTCTCGCTATAAGACGCACAAATCGCTTTCAGTTGATCTTCGAGGAATGACAGGCGTTCTCCAGAGGTGACCTTCGCAAGAGCCAATTCTGACCGAAGCGTCGCCAGGTGCATGCGCTGCAGGTCACGTGATGCGCGATACTTGCTCGCTTCACTTCTTCCAAGTTCGCGTTCAGCGCGAATCAAGCCACGCGCGGCTCTAATTTCGATTTCATGACGCGTCGCCATAGATTTGTTCACCTCTTTCGCTTCGTGCAAAGCATCCTCAGCAATATTCAGCGCTTTCTCAAGCCTCTCGATGCTGCTCTTCAGCGTAACCTCTTGCGCCTGGAAGGCAGCTTCGTTTGCTTTGATGGCGGTTTCGTGCTCCTCTTTCATCTTTACGAGCACTCGTTGAAGTTCTTCGGTGCTTTGTCCTCCCGCGCCGGCGCTTGAAAGCGAGTCGATTTGCACATCCTTCATGTGGCGCTTGAAGTCGTCGTTCAGAGTCTTGAGGTTATCATTCTTCTCCTTCTTCATGGCGCCGAGCTTTTTGATTTCGGTTTCAAACTCCAGAATCATTGATTGCCGCAGTACTTCTAAGCGTCGCACCGCGCTACCATCGCTTTCCAAAGGCTGAGCAAGACTGGGCAAACGTTCCAATTTGGATCGCACTTTTTGCACGTCAACGCCAGAGCGAGAGATACCGAAGCCGATTGCCGCAGCGGCAACTGCAGCCGCAGACGCGATACCAGCTACCGCAGCGGTTTTTGCAACGACTGGCGGAAGCGCAGTACTGTGACGCAAAGTCATCGAGGTCGCATTTACCGCTGGTAAATTTTGAGCGAACGGGGCGACTGTTTCCGTTTTCACCACATTTTTCGGACGCTCAGCCACGATCGAGGTCGTCACCTGCGGCACAGTCGGCGACGCCGCGCGCCGATCGGCTGAAAAACTGTGTTTACCTCCGATAAGAGCCACGGCCGTCGCGATACCACCGTAAATGAGCTTGGTCTCGGTATCGAATCTCTCAGTCGCGCGCATCATCGTCGTCGCGAGGGATGTCTGTTGTATTTTTTTCCGCACGATGGACGTCGTTTCTACCGTCTTCTTCACAATACTCGTCGTGGCCTTCATCCTAAGCGCCACGACTTCGTTCGCATCGCTCGAGGCCTCGCCATCCTCATCGTCGTGCTCGTGCTCATCGTCGTGCTCGTGCTCGTGCGATTCTTCGTACTCTTCGTACGCCTCGTCCGACATCCACGAGAACGACGCGAACCCGGGCGCGCTGTCGAACCCAACCATACCAACTCTCCCCGCCCCCGGTCGCCGAACTTCACGCTCTTCGTCCTCGTCTTCCGCGCCCCCCCCGACCTCGAGCTCGAGCACTATCTCGTCCACGAGCTTGTATCCGCGAAAACTCGCCGTCCCGACGCCGTTTTCAAACATCGCGCGTCCGATCTCTCCCGGCTCGTCCCCTCGTCCCGCGCACGTCACCACGCGCCCGACTCGCATCGACGCCCTCCCGCGCGCGCTCGCCGCGACGCGCCGCCGCGCGCTCGCCCGCGCGTCGCTCGCGCTCGCCCCTCGCGTCGCGTCGCCGCGCCGCTTCCCTCCCTCTCGCGTCGTCTCCCGCCGCCCCAGCGCGCGCGCGCCGCGCGCGCGCGTCGACATCACCCCGCGATCGACGATCGCCATCCTCGCGCGCGCGCGCCGGGCGTCTCCCGGGTTCGCGCGCGTCCGACGACGCCACTAATCCAAAACCCGACCGATCGCGTCCCGCGCGCGCGCGTCCTCGTCGCGTCGCGTCGCGCCGATCGCCCGCGTCGCTCGAATCTCGCGCGCGCGCGTCGGCGTCGACGCGCGTCGATCACTGCGCCGCGCGGCGGCGCCGCGCGCGACGTCCGCGGTCGATCCGCGTCGCGCGGTCGGTCGGTCGGTCGCCGTTTTATCGCGGCGCGCGCGCGCGCGTCACATGGTGTTCGAGTCGGTACACTACGACGTCCGCGCGCGTCGTCGTCGTCCATCGCGCGACGGGTCCGATCGCGACGTCGTCGTCGTCGTCGACGCGCGATCGAGGGTCGACGTCGGCGATCGATCGACGCCGCGCCTTTCGCGTCGCGCGCGGGCGGTGCGATCGCGCGCCGAAAAGCGATAGGGTCGCGGCGGCGCGAGACGACGACGCGCGATGGCGACGACGACGACGATGCGCGTCGCGGACGCGAGAGGCGCGATGACGCGAGGCGGCGCGCGATGCGCGCGACGCGCGACGGCGCGACGCGCGACGCGCGCGACGGCGCGACGCGCGACGGTGGCGAACGCGGGGAAGACGATGTACGATAAAATCATCGACGACCACCGCGTGCGAACGCAGGACGACGGGACGCTGCTGCTGTACATCGATCGACACATGATACACGAGGTGACGTCGCCGCAAGCGTTCGAGGGGCTGCGAACGGCGGGACGGGCGGTGCGACGACCGGATAACACGCTGGCGACGGTGGATCACAACGTGCCCACGAGCGACCGGAGCGGGTTCGAGAGCGCGGAGACGTTCATCAAGGAGATGGACTCTCGCGTGCAGGTGTTGCAGCTGGAGGAGAACGTGAAGGAGTTTGGGGTGACGTATTTCGGGATGGACGATAAGAGACAGGGGATCGTGCACATCATCGGACCGGAACAGGGGTTCACGCTGCCGGGGACGACGGTGGTGTGCGGGGACTCGCACACGGCGACGCACGGCGCGTTCGGGGCGCTGGCGTTCGGAATCGGGACGAGCGAGGTCGAACACGTGCTCGCGACGCAGACGTTGTTGCAAAAGCCGTCGAAGAATATGCGAATCACGATCGATGGGAAGCTCGGAGATGGGGTGACGAGTAAGGATATTATTTTGCACATCATCGGCGTCATCGGCACGGCGGGCGGAAACGGCTCCGTGATTGAATTCGCGGGCGAAGCCATTCGCTCGCTCTCCATGGAGGCGCGAATGAGTATTTGTAACATGGCCATTGAAGGTGGGGCGCGCGCGGGTATGATTGCCCCGGATGAGATCACGTTCGAGTACCTCAAGGGTCGTCCGATGTCGCCTCGAGGGGAGACGTGGAATCGCGCGGTCGAGTACTGGAAGTCTCTCGCCTCCGACGCGGATTCCAAGTACGATCGCGAGATCGTTATTCCGGCGTCCGATATCGAACCCACGGTGACTTGGGGGACGTCCCCGCAAGATGTCGTTGGGATTTCGGGCATCGTTCCCGATCCGAAGGACTTCGACGAGGCGCGCGGCAAGTCGATGCAACGCGCGCTCGATTACATGGGTCTGACCCCGGGCACTAAGATGCAAGATGTCGTCGTCGACAAGGTGTTCGTCGGCTCGTGCACGAACGGTCGCATCGAAGACGTGCGCGCGGTCGCCGCGGTGGCCAAAGGTAGAAAGGTTGCCGACAACGTGTACGCCATGGTCGTCCCGGGTTCGGGCATCGTCAAGGAACAAGCCGAAGCCGAAGGCTTGGACGTCATCCTCAAGGAAGCTGGCTTCGACTGGCGCGAGCCCGGTTGCTCGATGTGTTTGGCAATGAACCCGGATAAGTTGCTTCCGGGCGAACGCTGCGCGTCAACCTCCAACCGTAACTTTGAAGGTCGTCAAGGCAACGGCGGTCGCACGCACTTGATGTCGCCGGCGATGGCTGCCGCCGCGGCCATCACGGGTAAGCTTTGCGACGTCCGCACCCTCGGCTCTGGCGCTGGATTGACCGGCGAAGATGCTCCGGGTAAGCTCGAAAGCAAGGACTTCTTATCGGACGCCTTGGTCACTTCCCCGCCGCCGCAAAAGAAGGACAACGGTCCGGCGGGCGCGGGCGGCATGGCCAAGTTTACCACCTTGAAGGGTGTAGCCGCGGCCATGGAACTTCAGAACATCGACACCGATATGATCATCCCCAAGCAATTCTTGAAGACGATCAAGCGCACCGGCCTCGGAGTCTCTGCGTTTTACGAAATGCGTTACGACGAGCAAGGCGTCGAACGCCCGGATTTCGTGTTGAACAACGAGCCGTACCGCAACGCCTCCATTTTGGTCGCCGGTAACAATTTTGGTTGCGGGTCTTCTCGTGAGCACGCGCCGTGGGCGATTAATGACTTCGGCATTCGATGCATCATCTCCACCGCCTTTGCCGACATCTTCTTCAACAACTGCTTCAAGAACGCCATGTTGCCAATCGTTCTCGACGAAGCCACCGTGAACACGCTCATGGCGGACGCCAACGCCAAGCAAGAGCTCGAAATCGACTTGCCGAACCAAGTCGTCATTCGATCAAACGGCGAGAAGATTCCATTCGAAGTCGACGAGTTCCGCAAGCACTGCTTGATCAACGGCTTGGACGACATCGGCTTGACGATGCAGCAAGACGCCGACATCGCCGCGTTCGAGGCCAAGCGCACCGAAAACTTCCCGTGGCTCAACGGCGCCGGCTACGTCCAAGGCAGCGCCACCCCGGCGCGTTAATACCACGCACGTCGAAACTTTAGCACAACCACACGATTGCAACGATCACGTATTACCATTATCGACGCGCGTCTCCGCCGTCCGCGCTGGCCCCCTCATCCGCCACCGTCATCCGCACACCACCGCGCGTTTGCCCGACATGTTCCGCCGAGCCGGCGACAAATTTGCCGCGCGAACCGCGCGCGCGACGTTCGCGCTCTTCGGCGACGTCACCGCGTCCACGCGCGTTCCGCGCGCGTCGTCTCGCGCGCGACGGTTCGCCCAACCGTCAGCCATCGCCATCGCGCGCGAATTCGCCGACGACGCGCACAATCGCGTGCGCTACCCTTCGCCCGAGGTGAAGATCGGCCAGCCCGCGCCGCAGTTCGATTCTCCCGCGTGCGTCGACGGCGATCTCGGCCGGGTGAAGCTGAGCGATTACCTCGGGAAGTATTGCGTGGTGTTCTTCTACCCGCTCGACTTTACGTTTGTGTGCCCGACGGAGATCACGGCGTTTAACGATCGCGCGGATGAATTCGAAGCGCTGAACACGAAAGTGATAGCGGTGTCGACGGATAGTGAGTACTCGCACTTGGCGTGGACGATGATGGAACGCGAACGAGGCGGTTTGGGGGCGATGCGGATACCGATCGTGAGCGACCGGACGAAGGAGATCAGCGCCAAGTACGGAGTGCTGTTCGAAGACCGAGGAATTGCGCTGAGAGGGCTGTTTATCATCGACGACGAGGGGATCGTGCAGCAGATCACGATGAATAACTTGCCCGTGGGGCGGAGCGTGGACGAGACGCTGCGGCTCGTGCGAGCGTTTCAGTACACGGCGGAACACGGCGAGGTGTGTCCGGCGGGATGGACGCCCGGTGCGCCCACGATGATCGGTGATCCTGAAAAGTCGAAGACGTATTTCGAGCAACACGCTGGCGCGCCAAGTGGGGGATCGTCTTCAAGCGGCGGTTCGTCGAACGGCGATTTCGCCGCCAAGCTCACGCCCATCGCGTCGCGCGCAGACTTCAACGCCTTGATCGCTGGACCCAAGCCAGTCGTCGTTGATTTCATGGCGAGCTGGTGCGGCAAGTGTCGACAAATCGCCCCGGAGGTCGACAAGCTCATCGATCAGTACCCGGATGTCGTCTTCGCGAAATTCGACACGGCGCACGCGGATTTGGCGCCTCTCTCCAAGGAGTTGGGCATCGAGGCCATGCCGACTTTCAAGTTTTACAAGGACGGCAAAGAAGTCAACGAAGTGATCGGTTACAAGCCTAAGCTCTTGCGCGACGCCGTTGTTGATTTCGCGGGCCACTGAGACAATTATTTTACAAAACAGTTCCTATCGCTAAACGCGCGCTTTTGATTCCACCTCCACCGTGCTTCCATTCGTCGCCCGTGTGTGCTTGATGACCACACTTTCACCACGCTCGCGCGCTACTCTGACGTTCATCCAAATCTCGAATGCGAGTGCGAGGCGACGTTGCGTCGGCGCGTCGCGTTCCGCCCGAGCTGGATCTACTCTAACGATCTCGTCGACGTCGCACTGTTCGTGGATAAACGATTTAATGCTCGCAAAAACGTCGCCATCGCGTGGAAACGCACAAATCATCGTGTCGAACACGAATCTGTAGTACGACCACAGCGCCTCGTGTCCCGGGTATTGGCGTATGAGGTGACGCGACAATTCGTCTTCATAGAGTACAATCGAACGACGATCCGCCGGCCGCGCGCCCAACGCGCGCTTGACGATGTGCGACCGGTAGTGCAACGCGCAATGATCGCTCACGCTCGTTCGCACGCGGCGTTCGTTTTCACAGAGCTCTTGATCTAACAACTCCCGACGGTTCGGCAAAAGGCGCCGCAGCGCCCACGCGCGATGCGACCACGCCGCGTAATTCAATCTCTTCTTCAACACCGCCGCGTCGCACGCCCGGCACTCTTCTCGAAACGTTTCTAGCGCCCACGCGTCCTCTTTCGACCCATCACCAATCACCGCCGCGCGCGCGGCGTCGATCACCCATCGCCGGTGCGCCCAAGCGCTCGGCGCCTTTGGAAATCGACTCTGCACCGCGCGCGCAAACGCCAACTCATCGCGCGCGCCTTCCACCAATCCGTCCCGCTCGCGCGCGCTCATCTTCTCGACGCCGTCGAATCGCGCCTTCATCGTTCTCTTTCGCGCGTTCCACGCCGTGGCGTGATCGCCGTTCGCGCACAGCGCCGTCGCCGCCGCGTCGAAATCCGCGTCGTCGTCGTCGCCCTCCCATCGCCTCGCCGACGCCTCGCGCACGCCCACGACGGCGTCGTGCGACATCACCAGCGCGTCGCCGCACGCGTAAAACGCGTCCGGCATTCGCGACGCGTTCTCGTCGCCTCGCGTCGTTCCGAACAGCGCCGCTCGCGACACGTCCGGCGCGTGTTCGACGCTCCGCACCGCGCGCGTCCCGCTCGCGTCGTCGCGCGCGCCGAGCAATCGATCGAGCTCGATCGCCATCGCCGTCGCGCGCGCGCTCGGCGCCATCGCGCCGCGCCGCGCGCCGCGCGGTGCCGCACATCGCGCCCGGCCGGGCCGGCGCGATGCCGCGGCCGCATCGCGCGCGCGGCGTCGCGCTCGCCGCGCTGCTGACGCTCGCGCGCGCGTCGCGCGTCGCCGCCGACGTCGCGGTGCGCGACTTCGCGCAGACGGGGACGTCGTGGACGTTCCAGGGCGTCGCCGCGCCGGCCAAGTCGAGCGAGGCGAGCGACGCGCACGCGCTGCGGGTGACGCCCGCGCGCGCGAACGCGGCGGGAAGCGCGTTCGCGACGAGCAAACAGCTCGTCGGCGGTGGATTCGTGGCGGAGTTCGCGTTCGCGATCACGACGCCCGCGAACGTGGAGGTGCCGTGCGAGGGGGTGGACCACGCGCCGGCGACGTGCTCGCGAAGAGGCGGCGACGGATTGGCGTTTGTGATACAAAACGCCGATGGAAGGGCGCTGGGGGGGGGAGGAGGACAGATTGGGTACGGGGGGATCGTGAACTGCGTCGCGGTGGAGTTCGACACGTTTCACGACGCGCATTCGAGAGATCCGTATCATAACCACGTGGCGGTTATGACGCGCGGCGCGAAGGCGCCGGCGTTGGCGACGCACGACGCGGCGATCGGGACGAGCGTGACGGTGCCGAATTTATCCGACGGTGAGCGTCACGTCGTGCGCGTGGTCTACGACCCAGACTTTGTCCCCGAGGACGCGTCGCACAAGAGTTTCCGCGGCGGCGCGTACCTGCTCGATTTGATGCGCGACTACAAGCACGGTTTAGGAACGATGAAAGTCTTCATCGACGATCTCGCCGATCCCGTCTTGACGGTGCCGATCAACTTGGCCGCGTTCATGGACTTGGACAACGGTCGCGCCTGGGTCGGTTTCACCGCCGCGACCGGGCGTTCGATGCAGAACCACGACGTGCAGAGTTTTTCGTTTCGCGAGCGCGTCGGCGGCGGCTTCGTTCCCGGCGTCGCCGTCGCGTGATCACCGTCTCCATTCCTGTTGTATTCAATACCATCGCATCGCACGTGTCGCGTTCGCATCTTTCGCATCCATCGCTCATCTCTCGCGCTCGTCCGTTCGTTCGAGTCCGATCCGATCCTCGTTCGATTCGCCGCGCTCTGACTGTCGAAGTTTCTCGAATCGCGCGCTCGATCGCGATCGCCATTCCGCGCCGCGCCCGCGCGTCTGTCGTCGCCGCGCGCTCGCGCACGACTCGCACTCGCGCGCGCACGGCTCGCGCACGCTCGCGCGCGACTCGCGGAGCGCGAACGCGCGTCGTCGACGCCGCATTCGTCGAAAGATGGCGACGATGGCGCGCGTCGTCGCGATGGCGTTCGCGACGCTCGCGCTCGTCGCGGGCGCCGACGCGAGCGCGTTCGTCGGCACGGACGCGAACTTCGATCGCGAGGTGATGAACTCGGGGAAACACGTCTTCGTGAAGTACCTCGCGCCGTGGTGAGGACACTGCAAGTCGATGAAACCGGCGTGGGATCGACTTGGGGCGGATTACAAGGACAGCGCGAGCGTGATGATCGTCGACGTGGATTGCACGGCGGAGGGATCTGGAACGTGCGCAAAGGTTGGAGTGAAGGGATACCCGACGATAAAGTATTACCCGGCGGGGGATAAGAAGGGTAAGGATTACCAGGGCGGACGGGATTACGACGCGTTGAAGTCGTTCGTGACGAAGACGCTGGATAAGCCGTTGTGCGACGCGGCGACGAAGAAGGGGTGCGCGAAGAACGAAGTCGAATTCTTGAAGAAGATGGACGGTAAGTCGAAGTCTGAACTCAAAAGCGAGTTGAAGGAAAAGACTGCCGAGTTGAACGAAATCAAGAAGGAGATGAAGGCGGCGACGAAGGAGTTCAACGCGAAGACGCAAGCGTGGAAGAAGCGCCAAGCCGTCATAAACCGCGCGAACAAGCTCCTCAACGACCTCATCGCGGCGTCGGACAAGACTGAGCTTTAAAACCGCGGTCATTTATCAAGATACGAACCGTTACCACGCGAGTGCGTAGTCCGAAGTTGAGAACACACGTGACGTTTCGTCTCAAAGATCGCTTTCACGCGATTGAGACGCGACTGATTTTGACAACGGAGGATGAAAAACGCTTCACCGCAACGAATAATCAAGATAAATTTTTCATGTAATGGAAAGAATCAAACAACAATCGCTTATTAGTGTGTGCCTAGAGTGACTTCGAGTGATCTCTATAAGTTGGCGGACTCATCTTCGGAGTCTTGCGCGTGGATGTCGTAAACCTCGCGCACAATCTTCGGACCGTTGGAAAGGCAAATACCCTGGCGGTCCGCCGTGACAAGGATTGTGTCGTCTTCGTTGAACACACCTCGCAACATCGCATTAGCCAAGGGCTGAATGAGTTCTCGTTGAATCGCCCGACGCACCGGACGCGCACCGTACGCCGGATCGTATCCTTGTCGCGCCAAGTGCTCGATGGCGCTTCTGTCCAACGAGAGGTTCATGCGCTGGGTGTCGATGCGCTGCGACAACTTCTTCGTTTGCAACTGCACAATCTCTTCGATTTGGGCGTGCGTCAACGGCTCAAAAACAATAAACTCGTCGAGACGGTTGACGAATTCGGGGCGGAAGTGCGAGCGAACGTGCTGCATGACCGCATCCTTGACGTTCACCTTGTTGCGACGCTTGTTGGCGTAGGAAATCTCATCCGAACCCAAGTTGGAAGTCATGATGATCAAGCAGTTACGGAAAGACACGTTGCGACCTTGCGTGTCGGTGACGTGGCCCTCATCCAGAAGTTGCAACAAGACGTTGAAAACGTCCACGTGCGCCTTTTCAATTTCATCAAACAACACGACCGAATACGGTTTTTGACGGACCGCATCCGTCAACATACCGCCCTCGTCGTAGCCCACGTAGCCCGGAGGGGCGCCGATCAAGCGCGCGACGGAGTGCTTCTCCATATATTCGCTCATATCAAGACGCACCAGAGCGGTGTCGGAGTTGAACAAATAGCTCGCCAAGGCTTTGGCGAGCTCCGTCTTACCCACACCAGTCGGGCCGAGGAACATGAAGGACGCCACCGGTCCGTTCGGATCGGCGAGATCGGCTCGAGATCGCTGCACCGCCTCCGCGACAGACGTCACCGCGGCTTCTTGTCCGATCACGCGCTGATGAAGCTCGGCCTCGAGTTGCAACAGCTTGGCCTTCTCGCTCGACACAAGCTTGGCGACAGGCACACCCGTCCAACGGCTCACCACGGCGGCGACGTCGTTGTCGGTGACTTCTTCGCGCATCATGGCGCCGCCGTCTTTGAGTTCGAGCACGGCTGCCTCAGCCGCGGTGAGTTCATCTTCCGTCGTTTTGACTTGCTGTTCAAGCTTTTTCAATTCAGCTTGAGCGCGCCCGAGCTCGGCGGCGAGCACGGATCCAGCCTCGGCTTGGGTCGCCTGCGCGATTTTCATCTTGGCGTTTTCAACCTTGCGCTTGATGAAAGAGTTGTTCGCGTACGCGCGACGGTACTCGTCTTGAATGCGACGCTCCGTGTCATACTTGCTTTGCATCTCCTTGCGAGCCTTCTTCTCCACGCTAAGCGCGGCCGCAATCTTCTGCAGCTCGGCGGCGGCGACGTTGGAAGTCCCCGCCTTGGCCAATTCGCCCGCGTTCTTGCGCAAGAGTTGATCGCGCTCCTTTTGAAGCTGCGCAATCTTGCGGTCCGCCATGTCCAAGCCGTCTGGCTTATGCGTCTTCATCATACGCACCGCAGCCGCGGCTTCATCGAGCAAATCGATCGCCTTATCCGGCAACTGGCGTCCGGAGACGTAGCGCGCGGATAACTGCGCCGCCGCCAAGAGAGCGCCTTCGCTGATGGCGATGTTGTGATGCTGCTCGTAACGCGGTCGCAGTCCCCGCAAAATGCTCACCGTATCATCTACGTTTGGTTCCTCCACCGGAACCTGCTGGAATCGGCGCTCTAACGCGGCATCTTGTTCGATAGTCTTCTTAAACTTGTCCGCCGACGTCGCGCCGACGCACCGAAGCAAGCCTCGCCCGAGGGCGGGTTTGAGAATCGCGGCTCCGTTGTTATTCATCGGCGGCGCCGGGCAAAGATTGTGAATATCATCGATGAACAACACCACCGGTCCCTTGGCCGTCGCGTCCACGACTTCTTGCACGATAATCGTCAAGCGCTCTTCAAATTCACCGGGCATTTGGCACCCCGCGCCGACGGCGCCGAGGTCGACTTCGAGAAGCTTCGCCCCTCGCAGCGCCTGCGGCACGTCGTCGTTGACGATGCGTTGCGCCAAACCCTCGACGATGGCCGTCTTACCGACCCCAGACTGCCCGAGCAACACGGGGTTGTTCTTCGTTCGTCGACACAAGATGTGAATCAACCGTCGCACCTCCTCCTCGCGACCGACGAGCGGGTCGAGAAGGCCTCGACGCGCCTCATCCGTCACGTCGGTGCAAAACCGCTCGAGCGCGCTCAACTCCTCGTCCTCGGGATTTTGTCCACCGTTCTGCTGCTGCTGCATTTGCTGCATTTGTTGCTGCATCTGCCGCATCATCGCGATCTGCGCATCCTCTCTCGCGCTCGCGACGCTCGGCTTGGCCGCGTCGTCCACCGCGAACGCATTCGCCGCCCCCTGCGCGTCGTAAACCGCGCGTCGCGACATCGTCAGTCTTCGCGTCCACGCGCCGCGTCGCGCCACCGCGCGTCTCGCGCGCGCTCTCCCGCGCCTCTCTCTCTCTCTCCCGCGCCTCCTCGCGCTCCCCTACCCCTCGCCGCGCTCGCGCCGCGTCCCGCTCGACCCGCGGAACCTCGCGGAAGCTCCAATCGCCCCCTACCCCCGCGCCTTCCCACCGCGCGCGCCCCTCCCGCGCCTCGTCCGCGCTCGCACAGCGTTCAAATCGCGCGCTCGCGTCGTCGACGCACCGCGAGCATGCTCGAGATCGCCGCGCGTATCGCGCGCTGTCGCGCGATTAAAAACGCCACCGTCGTCCCGAGCGTCGCGAGCGTCACCGCGCGCTGCGTCCTCGCGTCCCGCGCCGCGAAATCGGCGCGCATCGCGGCGAGCATGACGTCGTTCGCGCGCTACCGAGCGTTCGGCGCGCGCGCGCGTCGCGCGGCGACGGAGTGGCGTCGATCGCGCGCCGCCGCCGGGCGAAAACCCAAACGCTCGAGCGGGCGCGTTCGACCCTGGATTTGAAACCACCGCGCGAAACTCGCGAACCTGGCGCCGTCGATCGAACGCGCGTTTTTCGAACCTCGATCGAAACCGGTCGCGTCGACGCCCGCGCGACGGCGCGACGGCGCGACACGGCGACGCCGCGCGCGATGGAGACGGACGCGTACGCGACGCCCGAGCGGCGACGCGCGCGGGCGAGCGAACCGTCGACGTCCGCGGCGCGCGCGCGCGGAAAGACGGGACATCGCGGCGCCGGCGCGTCGCCGAGAGGGCGCGCGGGCGTCAACGGCTCGGAGAGGGACGCGAGGCTCGACGACGACAGCGCGGCGCCGATGGACTCGGGGATGGAACTGCGCGCGGAGGACGACGATGATGATCCGTTCATCGCGCAGTTGAGTCAGATCGCGCACGAACCGCGGGTGCACGTGGGGGAGGAGAACGCGGCGGCGACGGCGTATTGCGCGGGGAGACGGTCGCGAGGAAAGACGTTTAACGATCCCGTGCACGGACACATGTACTTTAATCCGAAGCTGTGCGATGTGATCGATACGCCGCAAATGCAACGGTTGCGAGAGTTGAAGCAGTTGGGGACGTCGTATTACGTGTTTCCGGGAGCGGGGCATAACAGGTTCGAGCACTCGTTGGGAACGTGTCACCTGGCGAACACGGTGTTCGAGTCCATCAAGCGCAGCGCGCCCAGGCACGGGTTAGGGCTGACTGTGGAGGATAAGTTATGCGTGCAACTCGCGGGGCTGTGTCACGACATGGGCCACGGGCCGTTTTCGCACGTGTTCGATAACGAGTTTTTGCCGTTGAGACACGGTTGGGATCCGAAAGTCGTGGCGCCGTGGAATCACGAGCGCATGGGGGCGGACATGTTTTCTTGGTGCTTAGACGATAACCACATTGATTTAGAGCCTCAAGTCGTGCGGCGCGTGTGCGATTTCATCACGAGCAACGAGGAAGGAGCGAAGGAGAAGCGATTTTTGTTTGACATCATCGCCAACAAACAAAACGGCGTCGACGTGGACAAGTTCGAGTACCTGTTGCGAGATTCTTACCAGGCCGGCGTGCGCATGAGCGTGGATACGATGCGATTGACGTCGCACATGAAGGTGATCGATGACAGGATTTGCTTCAAGTCGAGTGAGGCGAACAACGTGTACGCGTTGTTCCACTCTCGAGCGTCCATGCACCAGAGCGTGTACACGCACAAAAAGGCCAAGGCGGTGGAGTATATGGTGGTCGATGCATTAATCGAAGCCGACATCGCGTGGAACGGGCGAATTAGCAACTCCATTTGGAGCGTTGAGGATTTCATCGCGATGGACGACACGCTGCTCAAACAGATTGAATTTTGTGACGATCCCGCGCTCGCCAAGGCACGAGACATCGTGCGACGCATCCGTCGTCGCGAGTTGTACCGATTCGTGAATGAATACACCGTGCCCGAGGATCAAGTGGTGGATTTCAAGCCGGTCGAGGCGAAAGACATCACGTCATGCCAAGGAACGAACAACATCCCGGGCGGTTTGAAACCAGACGACATCATTGTGCAGTGCCTGAAGATTGATTACGGCCAAAAAGGACACAAAGATCCCGTGGAGAACGTCAGGTTTTTCCACTACTGGGACGACGAAACCTCGTGCAGCATCGCCAAAGAGCAAATCAGTTCGCTCTTGCCGCGAAATTTCGTCCATCGCGTCGTTCGCGTCTTCAGTCGCCGCCGCGAACCAGAGTACATCGAAGCCACCGCGCAAGCCTTCTCGAATTTCCAGCGCCGTCAGCTCGGCAAAGAGGCGCAAATCACCCCGGTGAAGCGCCAAAGATTTTCGAACGATAGCTAAATATTCTTGTTTTGATTTGATTTGATACGGTGACTGCGCTCGCTCGACCCGCACTCGTCGGCGCGCGTCCGTCCAGATGGACGTCGACGCGAACGACGCCGCGCGCGCGCTCGCGCGCGCGTCGGCGCCTCACGTGAGCGTCGGATACGTTCTCGTGCTCACCACGCTCATGGCGTGCGCGAGCGCGCTCGGCGCCGTCCCGTACATCGCGACGAAAAATCAACGAATTCCAAAGTCTTTCGCCGCGCTCGCCAACGCGTGCGCGTGCGGCGTCATGCTCGCCGCCTCGTTCGACCTCATACACGAAGGGCAATCGTCCGGCGCGATGAGCGTGGCGGTCGGGGTCGTCGTCGGCGCCGTGCTCATCGCCAAGGCGCAGACGTGGCTGAGCGCGCGAGACGACGGGCTGAGTTTCTTAGAATTGCGCGGCGCGGACGCGCGAAAGACGCTGATGATCGTGGGGATCATGGCTGCGCATGCGTTTGGGGAAGGCTGTGGGGTGGGGGTGTCGTTCAGCGGCGCGGGAGGGGCGAGACAGGGAAGGTTGGTGACGCTCGCAATTGGCGCACACAACGTGCCGGAGGGTTTAGCGGTGGCGAACGTGCTGGCGACGAGGGGCGTGAAACCGTGGCAGTGTGCGTGGTGGTGCGTGATGACGAGTCTGCCGCAACCGTTGTTGGCGGTGCCGGCGTTCATGTTCGTAGAGACGTTTAAGCCGATGTTGCCGTTTTCGCTCGGATTCGCGGCGGGCTGCATGGTGTGGATCGTCTTCGCGGAGCTCTTGCCGGACGCTTTAGCGGATTCGAGCGACCCGAAGCACGTTGCGACGACGGTGACACTTAGCGCCGGGGCATTAGAGGTGTTCAGGATGATCATGGAGGGGGTTGAGCGTTACGGTGAAGCCGGCAGCGCAGCGCGAGATGGCGCGGCCGTCGCCGCGTCGAGCGCCATGGACGTGGGATTGGCGGCGGCGGTGTACGCGCCAGTCGGTGTGCTGGCGCTCATTCACGTGTTTCCATCAATGATGTCAATATCAGGTCTCGGGTCGTCGACAGGCATTGGTATCGCGGCAAGTACGGCAGGCACGAGTGCCGCGTTTCGGCTGTTGTGGGCTGTTTGGCGCGGCGCCGCGGGAGGCGCCGCATTCGTGTTTGTGGTTTTGGGTGGCTTCACGAGCGTCTTAGGAGGTATTTTGGCGATGCGTTGGACGAGTAGTCTGCCGAGTCTGCGCGACATGCGCCCGTGGAGCGATATCGACGACGACGACGCGCAAGACGTTGACATCGAGGGGCGCGTGCTCGCTCGGCGATTCGGCAACGTCTTTTTCACCCAGGAAGCCATCTTGGCGCTCTTGGCTGCCATCGGCTTCGCCATCGCGGACGGCGCGCATGCGACGTCGGCAGTGGTTTCAAACTCGTGGTATGCGTTGTTACCGGCTCTTATGCGTGCGTTTCTTCGAATCTGCCCTCTCGTGTTGATAGCGTCTTCAACGGATCGTAGACCACACGTCATCGCCGCCGTCGCCCTTGTCGGTCTCACCTTTGTGGGCTCAGCCATGTTCCTGGGCGTCAACCATTCGTCGAGTGGGACGTGTATCTTTTTCGATACGCTTGCCGCCGGCATAACGTTGATCTTCGTACACACACTCAAACCGCTCATCGTGTTTGCCATGATGACGAAGGGTGGCGAAATGACGGCGGGAGTATCTCTCGGCGTCGCCGTGACGACCATCTTTGCCGTGTCGTCGTGGGCGTTTTGCGCAGGCACGTTGTACTGTGATATTTCAAGCAGCATGTAGTCACGTAGCAATAGCTAGCTAGTATTGTATATCTCTATCGATGGAAAGAGGCTACTAAAGTAAAGTACACTTTCGTTCGTCAAAAGAGCGTCGCCATTGTCGAGCTTACGGCGTCGTACACAAGTGGTTTCGTCATCGGCAGGTACTGTCCCGTGATAATCTTGATCAGCTCCTGACTCGCGATACCGCCGAGCACAGCTCCGACGGCGTGAATCTGCGAATCGCCGTACCGAGCGATTTCGTACGCGACGTCGTCGGCAAGCTTGTCGTTCGCCGCGCTGAGTTTGACTTCGCTCGCCTCGAACCAATCCGCCATGAACGCGCGGACGGACTCTCCATCGCGTCGAACGAATTCATCATCATCACCATCCACGGTAGAATCGTCACCCGCGTCACGCACACCTGGGCTTCTCCCGTGTAGCGTCGTGAACTTGTCGGCCGCACGCAATCCGGCGAAGATGCATGCCGACATCGCCTTCGACGGGTCTGCGAGCGCTTGGGCTAACATCTCGCTCGTTCCAGCGGCTGGCGACGGAAACAGCTCGTCCTCCATAGACCTCCACGTCACGAATCGCACGTGTCGACAGTTTTTGCAGAAGATTTTGGCGTCGCGCTCGGGAATGAACTCTTCGGGATGCGGCGCGCCGACGTCGCGAGCGAACGCCTTGGCGCTCTCCCACACGCACGCGGCGTCTCTAGCCGCCTTGTCCGAGTACAAACGCTGCAACTCGACGTACGATTCCGTCGTGCTGGTCATATCTGGAATGCTTCCTTCCAAAGGCAAGCACCCCTCGCGATCGACGAACTCGCGCAACGCCGCGGCGAGAAACCAAAACTTGTCGCTCTCCAAAGTCAACGCGCGCGCGCGTTCGTCGCGAATGATTTCTTCCACCTCCTTCGTCACCGCCCCCGTATCGGTCCACGCGTACCGCACGTTCGCTATCGCCTCATCGAAATTCTCCTCGTCCATCCCCCGCCTCATGGACGTCAACGCATCCTTCACCGACCGCCGATCCCGCGTTCCGCACGCCGCCGCCGCGTGCGCGAGCAGCGCCACGAACGGCACGTGCTTAAACGCCGCCCCATCCAACCGATCCAAATCGCTCGTTTTCATCTCCACATACGCCCCCAACTCCCCCCACGGCTTATCCAACCGCAAATCCCACGCCGTCGACCCCTCCGGCGCGACGTTCTCCGTCGCCCATCGTTCGCTCGCGCTCGTCCGCGCTTCGCCGAACAATCCTCTCGCCCGCGTCGTCACCAGCACCGTCCCACTCTCCGCGCACGCCCGCGCCAGCGCTCTGTGATCGTGATCGCTCAATCCTCCGCCTCCCGCGACGACCGCGTCGTACCGTTCGAACCGTTCCTTCCCCCCGTTCGCCGTCGCTCGCGCGTTCGCCGTCGTCGCCGCGCCGTCGACGCCCGGATTCAGCGCCGCCAGTCTCTCCACCACCGTCTCCACCATCGTCTTCCCGCCTCGCACGCGCGCGCCGCGCTCGACGTCTTCGCACGTCAATTCGAACACCTCGCCCGCGCTTCGAGCGCCGCGACGCCACGCGCCGTCGTCGACCAACTCGAACGCGCGAATGCCACCGAGGATGAGATTCTTCATCGTCTCGCACGTCGCCGGCGACACGCCGAGAGCCAGGACGCGGCATCGCGCGAGTCGACGCTGGCCCTCGGCGCCCCACAGTCTCAGCTGGCGGTCGTAGCGCGCGTCCGCGGGCGCGGGCGACGCCATCCGTCGCTCGCGGGCGTGTGCGGGACAGCGCGACGCGCGCGCGCGATGTCGACGGCGTCGCGCGCGCGCGCGCCGAC
>Ga0255763_1002393_pt1 | contig 17977 bp, 17 predicted proteins | sample 041ome_2_FD_179963 | JGI IMG/M metagenome (GOLD analysis project Ga0255763, IMG submission 179963) | Coastal salt marsh microbial communities from the Groves Creek Marsh, Skidaway Island, Georgia - 041406US metaG (version 2) | ecosystem: Environmental > Aquatic > Marine > Intertidal zone > Salt...
GGTTGCGTGAACGAAACTGGCTGGCGTGCCCGTACTGGCCAAAGTTGCGGCAATCTTATTTCCGATATGCCCCGACTTGCCGACGCCTGAAACAATGACACGGCCCTTGGTTTGCAAAATCGCCTCAACCGCGACTGCAAAATCAGAGGGCAAATCTCCCGCCATTTGATGCAGCGCATCCGCCTCAATCGAAATCACACGTGCAGCGATTGCATTTATATCATCTTGGGTCATGTCTGCGCCCTAAACTTAGCTTCGGGAGCCAGATACGCGGAAGTAGTCATCGAAAGCAACTTCTTTTCAGCAAATATTCATTATTCAGCAAACAGTTCGCAAAGACGCACTGTCTTACAATGCTAGACCTGTGATGGCAGCCACAACACGATTTGAGGAAATGCTACCAAACCTGCGATAGTTATCGCATCCGCAATAAAAAATGGAGTAACGCCCTTGAACACATCCTGAACCGACAAATCGTCACGGACTCCCGCAACCACAAAGCAGTTCAGGCCGATCGGAGGCGTTATCAAACAAAACTCAGCCATTTTGACAACCAAAATCCCAAACCATATAGCACACATTTCACCTGACATTCCGAACGCACTTTCTGCCGCGCTCACATCTTCCCCACCATTGAGCGCCATCACCGCAGGATAGACAACAGGCAGCGTTAGCAACAACATCCCAATTGCATCCATGAACATACCCAAGACTGCGTACGCTAATAAGATACACACCAATATCAGAAGTGGTGATGCATTCAGACTAGTTATCCAATCTGAAAATGCTCCAGGCAAATCCGCAAAACCCAAAAACCGTACAAAGATCAGTACGCCCCAAATGATCGTAAATATCATCACTGTTAGTTTCGCGGTTTCTATTAAGGCGTCCTTGAACTCGCTAAGGCGCATTTTACGCCACATCGCCATGCAAAATACGATGAAGGCCCCGATCGCGCCACCTTCAGTTGGAGTGCCCCAGGCACCTTCGCCAAAGGGGTTATAAACAAAGCAAATGATAATCAAAATTACTGCAACGATAGGTAGCGCACCAGGCAGGGACTCAAATCTCTGTTGCCACGTAAAACCGGTTACAGGGGGTCCAACTGACTTAAAAATAACTGCGATCCCTACAATCAACAGACCATACACTACGGCAGAAAATGCTCCAGGGATGAAACCTGCGAGCAATAGTTTGCCAACGTTTTGTTCAACGATTATGGCATAAATTACCAAAATGGCAGACGGAGGGATGAGTGAAGCTAATGTTCCACCTGCAGCGACCACCCCAGCCGCAAATTGTTTGCGGTACCCAACTTTTAGCATCTCAGGGATCGCGATCCGAGCGAATACTGCAGCTGTAGCGACGGACGCACCAGAAACAGCTGCGAAACCCGCGGTAGCAAAAACTGTTGAGACCGCCAATCCACCTGGCAACCATGCGATCCAGCGTTTTGCGGCCTCGAACAACGACTGTGTCAAACCTGCATAGTAAGCAAGGTAACCAATCAAAATAAATGTTGGGATCAAGCTAAGTTCATGGCTTGCAACTTTTGAATGCGGGACTTGACCAGCTTGCTTCACGGCAACAGTGAGGGCCCATCCAAATTTCTCTGGATCAAAGTCTTTTTTAGCCCAAAAGATCAAGACTAGACCAACTACTCCTGCTAAGGCGGCTGCAAAAGCCACTCTCATCCCTGCAAAGACAAGCACAAGGAGACCAGCAGTGACCCAAAGTCCAATTTCTATTTGTTCCATTACTGTTCCCTAGATCCCACAGCTTTTGCTTCTGCCGCCGCTTGCGCAGCAACGTCTACAACCAGAGGCACAGCACTGGGTGCGGCTTCATCGAAAATTAGAGCCTTACCAAAACCAAGCGCCTGAAAAAAGAGTCGTAAGCTAATTAATCCAAACCCGATTGGAACCAATATTTTTGCTGGCCAAATTGGTAAGCCTATATCAATTGTACTGTCTCGGCTGAATAATGGCGCATTCCAGTCAAACGCACGATCAAAGTGTGCCCAGCTTCCCCAGGTCAACAAAATCATCAATCCCAAAATTATAAGGGTATTGACAAGCTCGAACGTCCATAAAACGCGGCCCCGTAAGCGGCTCACTAAAAGATCCATGCGAATATGGGTGCCGTCTCTCATTGCGAAGCTTACGGCAAGGATTGCAATCAATGGCATAAGCTGCATGATCCAATCGACGTAGCCACTTAGGGGTTTTTCGAAGAACTCCCTACCGCCCACTGATCGCACAGCAAGCAAAATAAGCAGAAATATCGCAATTCCGGAAATGAGTGCGAAAAATCTCTCTACAATCAAGATCGCACGATCAATGCGACTCAATAAGGAGCTGTCTTCAATAATAGAAGTGGTGTTGGCCATGAAAATTGGTCACATATCAAACATTAGGTGAGGGAGCGCTTCCGCTCCCTCATGTGTTTAATCATTTTGACGCGGCCAGCGTCGACTGAACGAGGTCATATAGCTCTTGAGCTGGCAACCCTTGCGCAGTCATATCAGAAATCCAAGCGTCACGTGCTGGGACAGCTGCTGCCGCCTTGAACTCTTCAATCACCGAGTCGGCAATCATGACTTTCTTAACGTTTTTTTCAACTAGGATTTGATCCCACTTCGCGAGAAGCTCTCCATAGTTTGCAAGATAGTGGTCGATCGCTTCATCAATTGAACTATCAAATGCTTCTTTATGTGCCTCTGACAATCCGTCGTAAGCGTCAATGTTGACCACAACTGGGCAATTAACAGTGCCCGGGTTTAGGTTTGCCGTCCACCAGTCAGCTTGATTAATCGTACCAAATGATAAGTGCGCGTGTTGAGCAAATGCAACAGTGTCTACAACCCCGCTTTCCATTGCCTGATAAGCCTCAGTCGCCGTCACAGAAGTTGGAGTGCCGCCCACCGCTTTAAATGCCGCGCCAAGACCGCCAGTAGCCCTCACACGCATACCTTCGAAATCCGCCAGTTCATCACGCGGCTCACCAGTACCTACTAAGTTGTATTGGGGCATTGGGGATGTCATAACAATCCGGGCATTCCACTGTTCCATTTCTTTTTTCACCGCAGGGTGATCATAGACAGCGTGACTTACCGCGACTTCTTGCTCTAGAGTTTCGACCCCTAAGAAAGGTAGCTCCAGAACTGTGATTGCGCGATTTTTGTCGCGATGATACCCCGCGCAGAATTGCGCCATTTCAAAAGCACCAATAGAAATACCATCCAGGTTTTCACGGTTTTTTGATAGGCCACCATAGCTAACATTCATCGTGAACTCGCCATTGGTTTTTGCGGATACCAACTCTGCAAGTTTTTCAACGTGCTCAGTAAATGCGCGCCGCTTACCCCAAACAGACACATTCCATTCTTCCGCAATAGTTTCTGTGGCCAATGATGCAACAATCGCTGCAACGGCAAATTTTGCCATAGTCTTCATGTGATTTCCTCCCGTAGATGTAGAGAAGTCTAATCTTGAACGCGCCAGAGGCAAGTTATTTTTGAATTATTCCAATGGAATGGATAAGCGCACATGCACCATTTCAACGCCGGGGTTGCGGGAATAGATTTCAAGGTTGGATCGGTGATCCCACCCAAGCCCCAAACGCATCCCGTTTTCCAGGTGATAGGCCACCTCGATCCCAGAGCGAAATTCAATCGGTCCGCCCAAATCCACACCTGTTCCGCGGGAATAAAGGCCCGTCATCGCATGTAGTTGCACATCCACACGCTCAATCCGGGTTTCGATGGTATAGGCATGGCCGATCCCCGCCCAAACATCGCCCGTATCACTAATCGACAGGCCATAGACATTTTGAAAGGGACCATGCGCCACCTTGGTGTCGCGGCGGACATAGACCTCGGTCCCAACAGGGTCATCATTGAAAGAGGTTTCGCCAATCGCATAGGTGGTATACCCCGCAACCTCGCGTTCCACGAAACAACCCGTTTGACAATAATTCACGGACATGTCCCACAGTCCCAACACCATCATAATTGCAGCAAACGTTCCATTCATACCTTGTAAACCAAATCATTTCGATAACTTCACCCACCCTAAACAGGTTCCACGACAAAAAGAAAGGCCCGCCAAACAGTGGGCCTTTGAAATTTTTGATCTGTCGGACAGATTAGAATGCAAATGCGATTTTTACGCCCACCGCTGTGACAGAGTTTCCTTTGTATACGATGTCTCCGTTGGGCAAACCACCATCAACTGTAATATCGCTTAGTGTGCTCCGTGATACACCGACAGAAATGTTCATATTATCGATTGTATAGCGCAAACCCGCACTGATGGTTTCTGTGCGTTAGAGAATGTGAACAGTGATGTCGCATCAGCACCGATACCTTCTTCTTTGCTGTAGGATAATGACCCAGACAGTCTTTCAGAGAACTTGCGACCAACCCCGATTGAGAATTTTTCTGAATCGTCAAAGGTTTCATCAATCTTTGGATCAACCAAACCACCGGCCGCAGATGCTACGTCCACTAAAACTGGCGCACCTGACCATTTCGCGCGATGATACGATGCGAACAACAACGTATCCGCTGCAATACCAGACTGCACGTTAATCTTTAGGCTTTCTGGTCTACTTACCTCTGTGCCATAGTCACCAGTTAATGACTGAGCACCACCACCACCAAGTGCCCCGGCTGCCGCCGTAAAAGCAGTTTCTTTTGAACCATCATAACTGATCTTCGTCTTAACTTAAGAGGCTGGTTGGTACAACACCTCTGCGCGGAACGCGATGTCAGGAACCGAGTATGCCGCACCTTATACATATCCAGTGCTAGATGCGCCTTTCACATTATAGCTGCCTTTGATCGTTGTGACATTACCACTTGTAAAGCTGTTCTGCGTGATGCCACCTAAGAACGAAATGTTTTCGTTAAGATCATAAGACGCCATTAACGTGGTGCTGTTGATGTCAATATCACCCGTCGGCGCATAGTTGTTGGTCATGTCATTGCCGCCGCTCAATTGGATTGCGCCAGAACGGTAACTGTACCGCCCCAAATCAACGACACCAGCATCCATTTTGAAACCAATATTCGTGACGCGTTGATCCTTAACGGGGTCAATCGTAACACCGTTCCGCTGACACTTGCATTAATATCGGCGATCGAAATAGACGCTGTGTTTCCGTCGGCGTACATCATTGATGTGTCAAGCGTCTGAAACTCAAAACCACCCGCCTGTGCCATCCCCGCGCTTAAGGCAACAAGGCTTACTCCTGTAATAATATTCTTACGCATCTATTCCTCCCGTGCGCAGTTCATCGCGATGAAAAAATCGAACAAGCAAAAATTCGCCTACCGCAGGGTAAACACAAAATTTGCGTCATAAATACAAAGGTTTGAATTGGGGCTTGGCCTGAGCGGTCAACGGGAATATAACGCCCATGCAACAAAAATATGAGTAAGCGAATGCGCAGCGCAACTATCACGCGAAATACAGCCGAAACGCAAATTTCGGTAACCATCAATCTGGATGGGACAGGACAGTATGACAATCAGACAGGCGTCGGGTTCTTTGACCATATGCTGGATCAATTGTCGCGCCATTCGCTGATCGACATGACCATTCGCGCCGCGGGCGATTATCACATCGACGATCACCACACGGTTGAGGATACGGGCATCGCCCTTGGTCAGGCCATTGTTCAGGCAGTAGGCGACAAAAAGGGCATCAATCGCTATGGCAGCTGTCTGTTGCCGATGGATGATGCATTGGTGCGCGCGGCGCTGGATATTTCGGCGCGTCCATTTTTGGTGTTCAACGTGGATATGCCCACCCAGACGATTGGGAATTTTGATACCGAGTTGGTGCGTGAATTTTTTCAGGCGCTGTCTACACATGCGGGCCTAACCCTGCATATTGATCAGTTGCATGGCCTAAATTCACACCACATCGCCGAGGCGGCGTTTAAATCGGTGGCGCGTGCATTGCGTCAGGCGGTTGAAATTGATCCCCGCATGTCACAGGCCCTCCCCTCGACCAAAGGGGCACTTTGATCCGCCATGCTGACCGCGCTGATTGATTATGAAAGCGGAAATTTGCATTCCGCGCTCAAGGCATTTGAAAAAATGGCCGCGGAATTGGATGCAGGCGATGTTGTTGTCACGTCTGATCCTGATGTGGTGGCGCGCGCAGATCGTCTGGTTTTGCCAGGGGACGGCGCCTTTCCCGCCTGTCGAGATGCCCTGATCAACAGTGCCATTTACGATGCCCTGTGTGAGGCAGTGGAACAAAAGGCGCGGCCCTTTATGGGGATATGCGTTGGGATGCAGTTAATGGCGAAAGAGGGCCATGAATACACGCAGACACCGGGTTTGGGATGGATTGATGGGGCTGTGCATAAAATTGCACCCACCGATCCCCCATTGAAAATCCCACATATGGGGTGGAACAATTTGGTGATCGACCACCCCCACCCTATTTTTGACGGCGTAGAAACGGGCGATCACGCCTATTTCGTGCATTCCTATCAGATGCAGGTCGCAAGCCCCGAACAGCGCATCGCGCATGTGGATTACGCGGGCGATGTCACGGCCGTTGTGGCCCGCGACACAATGATAGGCCTACAATTCCACCCAGAAAAAAGCGCATACCAAGGGCTGCGCATGATTGGGAATTTCCTAAGCTGGCGGCCGTAGGTGTCGGCTTTGGTTCGCACGATACTGCAGTTTGACTAAGTGCCGTTTGCAGATGGCGCGGGGGCGCCCTCTGCTGTGTTTTAAATAGGACCGACAGCGGGACGCCTTAGTTCACGCGCGTCCATGTTCCGCCGTCACGGCAAATGATTGCAACGCAGCCCTTGACCTTAAGCCCATTGCCGCCGTCAACCAGCTCCATCTTGGAGCTATAGGTTTTGTCACGATCTGGGGCCCAGATTTTGCCGCCGCCGTATTTACCATTGCCTTTGGATGTCATGTTCCAAACGATGTTTTTACCGACGTGACGGGGGTCAGCAGCGCTGCCATCCCCTTCAAAGCTTGCGATCAATTCACCGCAAATGGTGTCGCCGCATTGTTTCACCTGAATATGACCGTAATTTCCGTTGTCATCAGGAATGGTTTTCCATGTGCCAAAAACAGGATCCGCCACTGCAGGAACCGCCAAAATCGCACCGAATACGGCCGCAACCAAAGTGTTTTTCATATCAACCTCCCATGTTTTGCGCATAGGCTGCGGCGAAGTCGATATTTTAGCAAGCCTCACTTTAGGTCACGTTGCATTTTTCAACGCCCCATGTCACAAGGCCGCGACACATGAAATGAGGTAGCCCCATGATCCTATATCCCGCAATTGACCTAAAAGATGGCAATGCCGTACGCCTGTTGCGTGGGGATATGGACAAATCAACCGTCTTTAACACAGACCCCGCCGCACAGGCGCAGGAATTTGTCGATGCGGGATGTGAATGGCTGCATCTGGTGGACCTGAATGGCGCGTTTGAGGGTGAGCCTGTCAATGCCGCCCCTGTTGAGGCGATTTTGTCCGAATGCAAAGTGCCCGCACAATTGGGCGGCGGCATCCGCGATATTGCGACAATCGAAAATTGGCTGAACAAAGGGTTACAGCGCGTGATCTTGGGGACCGTTGCCGTTGAAAACCCCGATTTGGTACGCGAGGCTGCACGCGCATTTCCAGGGCATGTGGCCGTGGGCATTGATGCGCGCGATGGCAAGGTTGCGACAAAAGGCTGGGCCGAAGAAACAAATGTCATGGTCACCGATTTGGCCAAATCATTTGAGGATGCGGGTGTTGCCGCGATCATCTATACCGACATCAACCGTGATGGCGCAATGCAGGGGCCCAATGTTCAGGCGACAGCTGATCTGGCCCATGCGGTATCCATTCCTGTGATTGCATCGGGTGGTGTATCCTCAATCGCGGATCTTCAGGCGCTGAAATCCTGCGGTGCGCCCCTGAATGGTGCTATTTCTGGACGCGCGCTTTATGACGGGGCGATTGATCTGGGTGAAGCGTTAAAGGTGATGAATGCTTAAGACACGGTTAATTCCCTGCTTGGACGTGGCCGATGGCCGCGTGGTTAAGGGCGTGAATTTCGTCGGCCTGCGCGATGCGGGCGATCCGGTTGAGGCCGCCGCACGATATGACGCCGCGGGCGCGGATGAGATTTGTTTTTTGGACATCCACGCCACCCATGAAAACCGTGGCACCATGTTTGATATGGTGCGCCGCACAGCTGAACAGTGCTTTATCCCCCTTACGGTTGGCGGTGGCGTGCGCACGGTTGAAGATGTGCGTGCCCTTCTGTTGGCGGGTGCTGACAAGGTGTCGTTTAATTCCGCCGCTGTGGCAAATCCTGATGTGGTGCGTCAGGCCGCCGATCATTTTGGCAGCCAATGCATTGTCTGTGCGATTGATGCAAAAACCGTATCCCCCGGCAAATGGGAATTGTTCACGCATGGGGGCCGCAAACCCACGGGAATTGATGCAGTTGAATTTGCGCAAATGATTGCGGAAAAAGGTGCTGGTGAAATCCTGCTAACGTCGATGGATCGGGATGGCACGAAATCTGGGTTCAATCTGCCTATGACACGCGCAATTTCGGATGCGGTGTCTATTCCGGTGATTGCGTCAGGCGGTGTTGGCAATTTGGACCATTTGGTGGATGGTGTGACCAAAGGTGGCGCATCCGCCGTTTTGGCGGCCTCAATCTTTCACTTTGGGGAATATACTGTCCGAGAGGCCAAAGCGCATATGCAAGCCGCTGGCATTCCGATGAGGATGAATTGATGACCCTAGATGATCTATTTGAAACCGTAAAACACCGCGCTGCCAGCAACCCTGAGGAAAGCTGGACCGCGAAATTGATGGCCAAAGGCCCCGAAAAATGCGCCGAAAAATTCGGTGAAGAAGCGGTTGAGGCGATTATAGAGGCTGTGAAAAACGACCCCGCTGCCCTAACCAGTGAGGCAGCAGATGTAATATTTCACCTGATGGTCATGCTGCATGCCCGCGGCGTTGAATGGGGCGATGTCGTCAACGAATTGGCCCGCCGTCAGGGACAATCAGGCATCGCCGAAAAAGCATCGCGTGGGTGATTTCGCATACCCAAGGGTTATATTTAAGTGAAAAAACACCCTTGGGTATGTGCCAAAGGTTTCATCGCACGCGCCAAATCTGGATTAGCTCAGCTTTGACGATATCACACCCGTATTGACCCCCGCCATGCGCAATTCCCAGAACAGGCGTTGATATTCGATTTTCGGGCAGCGGTTCATGATCACGTCAATGCCCTTTGCACGCGCCTTGTCCGCGGCCTCGGCGTGGGTCACGCCAATTTGCATCCAGATGGTTTTTAGGTCCGAAAAACGCTCCATCGCCTCATCCACAATTGGGGGCACCGCGTCTGACCTGCGGAAAATATCCACCATATCAATAGGTTCATCAATTTCTGACAGGGACGCACGGATGGTTGATCCAAACAGCTCTTTTCCCGCGTGCCCTGGATTGACCGAAATCACATTAAACCCCTTTAACCCCAAATAACGGGCCACAAAATAACTGGGGCGTTGTGGGTTTGGGCTGACCCCGACCACGGCGATATTTTTTGTCCGCTTTAGGATATCGCGCAAATGTGCATCGCTATAATGTTCGTCCATAGGCCCCTCATTTCGTTTTTGGCACAGTGCGATGGGGCCGTGCCCAATGTCAATTGCGATCCGACACCGATGGATGAATCCATTCAAAACTGGATAATTTCACCTGCCGTTTGGCCCGCACCCAAATGAACCGCCCAAACCCACGCGACATGCCAACGCTTGAGGCCTTGGCGTTGATATGCAGGCCCTCACGCCAGGTCTCAGGCAGGCGCAGACCATGGCGTTCAGCGTGTTCCATCATCCAGATTAGGGGAATATTGGCCAACGGCCGCGCCGTTTCTTGCCCCAACAAATGCCCCCGGACATCCGCATGAGACCCTGAAAACCACACCTGCTCCATTTCATGGGGTGCGCCTGTTTCATCCGCCTCCCAGCGTTCGGGGGCATAGGCCGCACGTGTTTCATCCAAGGCCAGTGCGTGATAGCCCGCCAAAACGCAATCAGATATGCGATGGTTATGAAAGCTGTAATTGTCAGGTAAGATTTGCGCAAACCAAGAGAGATTCACACTTAGCGCGCTGACCGTATCATAAATGCCCATCATGTTGTTTTTCACATCCCCATGACAGTAGCGAGATTTGAAATCCTCTGATCGCCGTGATCCGCGATAACGGCGCCAAACACGGTCCACATAGCGCGTTGTGGCAAATTCAGAACGCAATAGCCCCACGCGATCAATAATTCCAGAAAGCGATCGCACCGCAAAGGCGCCACGGGAATATCCGAACATATAGATCCGATCACCCGGCCTGTAGCGCGCGGCCAATACACCATAGGCCTCTTGGATCTGCGCACTTAGCCCGCGCCCCACTAACACACGCCAACTGGTGCGCCAATTTCCCCATTGCAGCCCTGGGATGTAATACACGCTGGTGGTCATCGTGCTTTTTCCCAGCTGCTTGTATAGCCAACCAATATGGGTTTCGCGCCCCTCTTTCAGGGTCGAAAGGGTGCCATCAATCAAAATTATATGCGTGCGCTGTGCGCGGTGACGCGTCGGTCTTTCCTTGGCGGTGTCTGTGTGCCCCGCTGCCCAGCGCAGCACACGGGGAAGTGCGTTACTCGGCGGCCTTTGGCGCGTCATTCAGCATCTGCCAAACGCGATGCGGGGTAAATGGCATGTCCGCTTGGGTCACACCACGATCCCACAGGGCGTCTTGCACCGCATTTGCAACCGCCGCCATTGCGCCAACAGTGCCTGCCTCTCCACAGCCTTTCATGCCCATGATGTTGGCCGTTGACGGAACAGGTTCCGTTTCGAACTTTACAAACGGCATATCCACCGCGCGGGGCATCGCATAATCCATAAATGTCGCGGTCAGCAACTGACCATCCTCATCATAGACCACATGTTCACACAAGGCTTGTCCTAGGCCCTGTGCGACACCGCCGTGCACCTGACCTTCTGCCAATAGTGGATTGATAAGGTTCCCAAAATCATCAACCACAACATACCGATCAACCACAGTTTTCCCTGTTTCTGGGTCAATCTCAACCTCGGCAACATGCGCCCCATTGGGGAACGAACGCGCCTCAAGCGTTGCACGCGCCTCTTGGATCAATAGATCGTCACGCCCATCCTCGCGCGCCATTTCAGCCGCCTCAAGGAAGGTCGGCGTCAGGTTTGAACCCGCCGCGCGGAAGGTTTCATCGTCAAATGAAATATCCTCAGCCGCGACACCCATTTTATCCGCAAGGTAAAGGGTAAAGCTTTCGATCATTTTATCGACCGTCGCCAAGGTGGCATTGTTTTGCACGGTGACCGACCGCGATCCGCCTGTGCCCCCACCCTGTTTGATCAGATCGCTGTCGCCCTGAACCACGATAATTTTATCCAGTGGGATACCCGTTTGATCGGATAGGAATTTCGCATAAACCGTTTCATGCCCCTGCCCGTTTGATTGCGTGCCAACAAAAATGCAGACTGTACCATCATCGTTAAATTCAACACGGGCGCTTTCGCTTGGGTCACCCAGGATGGATTCAATATAGAAACACAGGCCCTGACCGCGCAGTTTGCCTGCCGCCTCAGATGCGGATTTCCGCGTCCCAAACCCCGCCCGATCACAGGCGGTTTCAGCATGGTTCAAAACGCGCGAAAAATCACCTACGTCATAGGTTTCGCCTGTGGTTGTTTTATACGGGAACTTATCCACGGGGATAAAGTTTTTGTGGTGCAATTCCCACAAATCCACACCCAATTCACGCGCAGCACGATCCATCAGGCGTTCAAGGACATAAATCGCCTCGGGGCGGCCCGCACCGCGATAGGCGTCCACTTGCGTGGTGTTGGTGTAGTACCCCTTCACACTTAGATAGGTCGCTTGAACATCATAGGTGCCCATCAAAACCCGTGAAAACAGTTGTGTTTGAATGGGTTGCGCATATTGCGAATTATATGCCCCCATGTTGCAATCCGTATGCACGCGATAGGCCTGAATGCGGTGATCCGCGTCAAATGCAAATTCCGCCCATGACACCAAATCGCGCCCCGCGTTGTCGGTTAGCATCGCTTCTGTGCGATCTGACATCCAGCGTACAGGGCGGCCCAATGTCATCGCAGCATGCGCCAACACATAGGCCTCGGGATAGGCCATGGCCTTCATCCCAAATCCACCACCCGTATCAGGGTTGGTGACGCGTATGTTATCCTTGGGCATGTTCAACATTTGGCTTAGGCGGTTCCAATGGGCCCAAACCCCTTGGGCGTTCATCGCCACATGCAACCGTTCGCCGTCAAATTCCGCATAACATCCACGCGGTTCGATGGAATTCACGATAACGCGGTTGTCCCCCACCTCTAATTTCACCACATGGGCGGCCTTATCAAATTCCGCTTGGGTTTTTTCGGCGTCCCCCATTTCCCAATCAAAGGCCAGGTTGCCTGGCGCCTCGGCATGGATATCCGTGTCCCCCGGGGCCAGTGCCAATTGGACGGGCAATTCATCGTAATCAAATTCAATCAATTCGGCTGCGTCGCGGGCCTGTTGCATCGTATCGGCAATGATCATTGCAACAGGTTCACCTACATGGCGCACACGGTCCGTTGCCAACAAGGGGCGCGGTGGTTTGGCCCCATCCGTGCCGTCACGGTTTTTCACAACCGTACCTTCCAAATCCATGGAAATGCCTGCCGCAATCAGCTCGGCCGCCGTAATAACAGCAGCGACCCCCTCACTTTCGCGCGCATCGCTGACGTCCAAATTGGTGATCACGCCATGCGCAATGGGCGAGCGGAAAACAAACGCATGCAGCGCATCGGCAGGTGCGATATCATCGATGTATTTACCAAATCCTGTTAAAAAACGCTGGTCTTCTAGGCGTGTAATAGGTTGGCTTTTCCCGAACTTATCCATGTGCTTTCTATCCCGTTGATCCGTCTTTGATTTGTGCGAACACTACTGATAGATTTAGGGCTGTCCAACCCTTTTCCACCTTTTAATTACAACTCCTGTGCATTCGTGACGCAACGTGCAGAAATTCTTGGCAATGTTGCTTTCCCTCTTGCGAAAATCAGGTTAGACCGATCCGCGCAAAACAACACGATGAAGAGGCAGCTTCATGGCACTGGAAAAAACCTTCGACACTGGCACGGCAGAAGCGCGCATTTACGCAGCGTGGGAACAGGCAGGATGTTTCAAAGCGGGTGCAAATGCCACGCGGAATGAAACGTTCACCATCATGATCCCGCCCCCCAATGTGACGGGCGTGTTGCACATGGGGCATGCATTCAACAACACCTTGCAGGATATTTTGATCCGCTGGAGACGCATGCAGGGGGTTGATACCCTGTGGCAACCTGGCACCGATCACGCAGGGATTGCGACGCAAATGGTTGTCGAACGTGAATTGGCCAAAGCGGGCGAACCAACCCGCGCTGAAATGGGCCGTCAGGCGTTTTTGGCGAAAGTCTGGGAATGGAAAAAACAATCCGGTGACACAATTATCAATCAGCTAAAACGCCTTGGTGCCAGCTGTGATTGGGACCGCACCGCATTCACCATGTCAGGCGCTCCCAATGCCCCCGCGGATGAGGAAGGCAATTTCCATGACGCCGTCATCAAAGTTTTCGTTGAGATGTATAACAAAGGCCTGGTTTATCGCGGCAAACGTTTGGTCAATTGGGACCCGCATTTTGAAACGGCGATTTCAGATCTTGAGGTCGAAAACATCGAAGTTGCAGGCCAGATGTGGCATTTCAAATATCCGCTAGCGGATGGTCAAACCTATACCTACGTCGAAAAGGACGAAGATGGAAACATCACGCTAAGTGAGGAACGCGATTATATCTCAATCGCAACAACGCGCCCTGAAACCATGTTGGGTGATGGCGCAGTTGCGGTACATCCAAGCGATGAACGCTATGCCCCGATTGTTGGCAAACTTTGCGAAATTCCCGTTGGCCCCAAGGAGCATCGTCGTTTGATCCCCATCATCACCGATGAGTACCCCGATCCTGATTTCGGATCAGGTGCGGTGAAAATCACTGGCGCGCATGATTTCAACGACTATCAGGTGGCCAAGCGTGGCGGCATCCCGATGTACAACCTGATGGACACACGCGCCGCGATGCGCGCCGATGGCCGCCCCTACGCAGAAGAGGCCGCCGACGCGCAGCGCATTGCAAATGGCGAAATCGAATGGGACGAGAACAAAGTCGCCACCATGAACCTTGTCCCCGATGAATATCGCGGGCTGGATCGGATGGAGGCCCGTGAACGAGTTGTCGCCGCCATTACGGCCGAGGGCAATGCCGTCATGATCCCCAACCCCAAAGCGGGTGAGGACGGCGAAGCCGACCTGATCCCGCATGTGGAAAACAAACCCATCATGCAGCCCTTTGGCGATCGATCAAAAGTCGTGATTGAACCCATGCTGACCGATCAATGGTTTGTCGATACCGCCAAAATCGTAGGCCCCGCCTTGGAAGCGGTGCGCGATGGAACGGTGAAAATCATTCCAGAGTCAGGCGAAAAGACATATTACCACTGGCTAGAAAACATCGAACCCTGGTGTATTTCGCGCCAATTGTGGTGGGGCCATCAGGTGCCAGTGTGGTTTGACGAAGAAGGCAATCAATATTGCGCCGCAACCGAGGCCGAGGCACAGGCACAAGCGCCCGGCAAAACCCTAACCCGTGATCCCGATGTTTTGGACACATGGTTCAGCTCTGGCCTATGGCCCATCGGCACGTTGGGCTGGCCCGAACAGAATGCGGCACTGGACAAATATTTCCCAACCTCAACCCTGATCACGGGGCAAGATATTCTGTTTTTCTGGGTTGCGCGGATGATGATGATGCAATTGGCCGTGGTCGATCAGATCCCCTTTGATACGGTTTATCTGCACGGGCTGGTCCGCGATGCCAAGGGCAAGAAGATGTCCAAATCCACGGGCAACGTGATTGACCCATTGGACATCATTGATGAATACGGCGCGGATGCGCTGCGGTTCACCAATGCGGCCATGGCATCCATCGGGGGTGTGTTGAAATTGGACATGCAGCGGATCCAAGGATACCGCAATTTCGGCACCAAGCTGTGGAACGCTGCCCGTTTTGCCGAAATGAATGAGGCCATGCCATCGGATGGCACCATTCCAATGGCCGACCAAGCGGTCAACAAATGGATCATCGGTGAAACCGCCAAGGTGCGCGAGGTTGTGGACGCGGCCTTTGACACCTATCGGTTCAACGATGCGGCACAGGCGCTTTATGCCTACGTTTGGGGCAAGGTCTGCGATTGGTACGTGGAACTGTCAAAACCGCTGTTGAACGGCGATGATGAGGCCGCCAAAGAGGAAACGCGCCGCGTGATGGGCTGGGTGATTGATCAATGTTTGATCCTTCTGCACCCGATTATGCCCTTCATCACAGAAGAGCTGTGGGGCGCATTGGGCGAACGGGCCAAGATGGTCGTGCACGCCGACTGGCCAACATACAGTGCCGCCGAATTGGTGGACATCGCAGCGGATCGTGAAATGAACTGGGTGATCAGCCTGATCGAGGGGATTCGTTCCGCCCGTTCACAAATGCGCGTTCCTGCGGGTCTGCGCATTCCAATGATCGTGACCGAACTGGACGGTGCAGGTCAGGCCGCATGGGCGCGAAACGAGGCGATGATCCTAAAACTCGCCCGTGTGGTGGATTTGACCCATGCGGATGCCTTCCCTAAGGGGACAATCACCGTGGCGGTTCCGGGCGGTACCTTTGGCCTGCCGCTCGCAGATATTATCGACATTGACGCGGAAAAAGAACGCCTTGAAAAATCCCTTGGGAAATTGGCCAAGGAATTAGGCGGTTTGCGCGGACGGTTGAACAATCCGAAATTCGTCGCCTCTGCCCCTGATGAGGTGGTCGAAGAAGCGCGCGCCAATCTGGCAGAGCGCGAAGAGGAAGAAGCCCAACTAAAAGCCGCGATGGATCGGTTGAACGAGATCTAACACCACCCTGCCCCAGCTACCCAGCTGAGGCAGATGTGATCAAAGCTGGATGGGTCGCGGATGTAGTGCGGGCAACTTTCGCCTCAACGTCAATGGGTTTTTCGTTGCACGAAGCCGACCACGGGTGGCGACAAAGACGCCGCCCATGCGGGCGGTCGGCGTCTGCCAATCTGTCGATTGGCTTGGGCAGAACTCAACTGGCCTTAAGTTTAGAGCGTCACACCAACACGAAACTCAGGACCAAAGGCGCGACGCCGATGGTCATAACGGTGGAGACAACAACCAAACCCGCCACCGCATCGGCATCCACCTTGAACCGTTCGGCCAATAGATAGGATGTCACCGCAACGGGGGCCGACATTTGCAGTATCAGCACGGAATAGGCCACATCGGGCAAATCAAAAAATGCGCCGACCAAAATGGCAATGCCCGTGCAAATGGCGATTTTTGCGGCAGACAGCCAAATGGCATTCACAATGTTTGCAGGTTTCAATCGCGCAACTGCAACCCCCAGCGTGATCAGCATGATTGGAATGCCGATCCCCCCAACCAGATTGATGGTATTGGCCAAAAACTCGGGCAACTGCCAACCCTGCACCAAAAACACCAACCCCAAAAGCGTTGAAAGAACCAAGGGTTCACGCGCCAATTTACGCAAGGACGTGCCCCCCGTGATCACATAAATTCCGATGCTAAAGGCAAAGACCGATGTCACACTAAACAAAATAATCGCATAGCCAAACCCCGCCTGCCCAAAGGCAAAAAGGCACAGTGGCAATCCCATATTGCCTGTATTCCCACTGACAAACGGCGCAAAATAACTGGGCATGTCCAAACGGGCCAGTTTGACAAAAATGTAAACTGCCACCATCGCCCCGCCATAGGTCGCAAGTGAGGCCCAGAACATGGTGGCCAAGGCGTCGGGGTCAATGTTCGTGTTGACCAGACTGTCGAACACCAAACAGGGGATCGCAATATTGGTCGCCAAGCGGGTGACAAACTCGGTTGGGTACTCAACCCCCCGCTTCACCCAGAGATAGCCGCTGCCCGCAATCAAAAAGACAGGGGCAACAACATTAAAAATGATCAGGAACAGGGCCATGCCCTAGCCAGCATCGCGGCCCTCGGGGCCCGTCATGTCAAAGCCAAGGTGGCGTGCAACGGTAAAGATGTCCTTGTCCCCGCGCCCACACATGTTCATGCAAATGATGTGATCCGATGGCAGGGTTGGCGCGATTTTCATCACGTGACCCAATGCATGCGAAGGTTCCAGCGCGGGAATGATCCCTTCCGTCGCGCAGCACAGTTGGAACGCCTCTAGCGCCTCTTTATCGGTGATCGACACATATTTTGCGCGGCCAATATCGTGCAGCCATGCGTGTTCTGGACCAATACCTGGGTAATCCAGACCTGCTGAGATTGAGAAGCCTTCCAAAATCTGACCATCCCCATCCTGCAACAAGTAGGTGCGGTTGCCGTGCAATACACCCGGACGCCCACCCGTTAGGGATGCGCAATGTTCCATGTCGTCATTGACGCCTTTGCCGCCCGCTTCAACACCGATGATGTTCACATCCTTATCATCAAGGAAGGGGTAAAACAGACCCATTGCGTTGGACCCACCGCCAATTGCCGCGATCAGCGTGTCGGGCAAACGCCCCTCTGCCGCCATCATCTGTTCTTTGGCCTCTTTGCCGATGATGGATTGGAAATCGCGCACCATTGCGGGGTATGGGTGTGGGCCTGCAACGGTGCCGATGCAATAGAATGTGTCGCGCACATTGGTCACCCAATCGCGCAGCGCATCGTTCATGGCATCCTTAAGCGTTCCGCGGCCTGACGTGACGGGCACAACCTCTGCCCCCAACAGGCGCATACGGA
>Ga0255763_1002425_pt1 | contig 17805 bp, 19 predicted proteins | sample 041ome_2_FD_179963 | JGI IMG/M metagenome (GOLD analysis project Ga0255763, IMG submission 179963) | Coastal salt marsh microbial communities from the Groves Creek Marsh, Skidaway Island, Georgia - 041406US metaG (version 2) | ecosystem: Environmental > Aquatic > Marine > Intertidal zone > Salt...
AATAATGCCATTAATGCAGCACCAATAATCAACCAAATTAGGATATTTCTGACGAGATTATTCATAAGTTTTTAGCCCTTTATCACCAGTACTATTTTTTATTCAAACAAATGCCATAACGGCTTGATTACTTTTTTTTTCTAATCATACAATTATGATTAAGATTCATTCCAAAATGGTTTTTTTCTAATTGGAATCAGAGTAGCCAGACTTGGCGTTACGTCTAACGGCTCTGTTTCAGAAAAATCATTTTCAATATAACAAGTTTCAATGTGGGGTTGAACCAGTCGTCCGTCAAGGTCTTGTAATATCGGAATACATAATCTAGCTGGATAACGCCATTTTTTTATGAAATAGAATCTATTTTCAGCCTTATTTAAATGCCGATAAACCTCATCGCTCATGTGGTGCAGATATAGCACCTTATTTGTTTTAACGAGCCATCGATTATCAATCACAGCTGGTGTGCCAGGAACAATTTTTATCGCGCTCCTTGTTTTTCTTTTGCGCTCAGAATGTATTTCTATGTGGTCGTCTTTAGGATAAATAATGCATCCTGCTAGCGTAAATTTTTCTCGTGTTACTATTTTCTCAAGGCCTATCTTTATTGAATTCACGCTAGCAGGATAGTTACCCGCGCCTATTTGCCATAGTAATTGCTGGAGAAGGTGTATTTTCATCAACTCTGGAAGGCTATTGAACTCAGCACTCGTAAAAGACGCATAAACAGGCAACTCGATTTTGACATTCTCTCTACACCAAGCAGCACAATGATCTTTAAAGACACGTACTATTTTACCAAAATAAATACTAGCTTGAAGCAATTGGCGGGAGAGAATAGTATCTGCGTTGAGGTGATTTCGTGCCTTTACTCTATCATATTTTAAGTCTGTATTGGTTGGATCTTCAACAATGCTCATATTCTTGTATCGACAATAAGCACGAAGCTCTGACTTTTTTCGATGTAATAAGGGCCTGATTATACGTACTGCTTGATAATAGCGTTGCATTTTCATGCCTGCCAGACCAACAAGACCACTATCATGCTCAAGGCGCATATAAAGCGTTTCAAGCTGATCATCTTGATGATGCGCAATCATTAAAATGCCATCAAGAGCTCGAGCCTCAGAAAGAAGAATTTGATACCGCTGGTTTCTAGCCCAGTTTTGAATATTACCAGTAGGCTTGTTGTTATCTATTTTAATAATTTTTGATTTTAAATTTAATTTTTCTAGTTCGATTTGAGACAAGGTTGCTTGCGTTCCAGATTCTGCTCTTAAACCATGGTCAATTATAACAGCAATAGAATTGTTTTTTGCATCATCTGACCAGTTAGCACATAGACCCGCCAGTGCCATACTATCTGTGCCGCCTGATACTCCGATAACAATCCTACTAGTTGGTTTTAGTCCAAGGTCTTCAAGAGTTTTCTGAAAACCCTGCTCTAATGAGGCAAGGTCGTTGCTTAGATTGGGCTGTTCGGCGGTGCTGTCTAACCCACTTTTTGACATTGTTTTTTATCTAAGAGAAGCTGCATTTCATTTAAGAAACTTTGTGGTTTTTCTTCCAGTAATTCTGGAAGCGACTTAAATATCGGACATGCCTGCTCAGGATCTGCAAATTCACTAACAGATTTTGCAAGAAACAAGGTTGAATCAACCAACCTCGAATCATTTGGATAATTGATGTTAAATTCGGAGAAACTATATGCAGCTAGCTCAAACTTTTTTTGCATATATTGCACTCTGCCTAAAAAAAACAATGAATCGGCCGCCCTAGGCTCATCTGCATAGGTTGCATTAATGGCTTCAAAAGCTTTTGCAGCTTCATCAAGCTTTTTGGCAAGCGCAAGTTTTACTGCAAAATTATATTGATCTTCAATTGAGCCATCTGGCAAATTATACTGCCCTGCGCTCTTACCATCAGCCTGCGCCATATCTTGCTGGATGGAAGATACCTCAGAAGATAGGGAGGCTGTATTATTGTCATTTCCATCATCTGTTTCAATTTGAGAGGCAATATCATAGTTTGCGTTTTGTGATATCAAAAGAGCATCAACATCATCACTTACTGGAACCATATCACTCGCTGTTTGTGTAAGATTTTCATCTAATTTCTGCTGATCAATTAACCAGGTTGAGCCGTCAGAGCTGACCAGGTTTGAGATACTATCTGAATGTTGTTTTGGAGCATCCGATGTCTGTTTCGAAATATCTTGCAAATTGGTATTAGAAGATGAGCTGTTTTCAGTCGAGAGACTTAGCAAAGTCTGCAATTTATTTTCAAGACGGATAATTCTAAAATCAAGATCTGACGACATCTCAATTGTTCGGCGCATTCTTTGCTCCAGAAGGCTTATTGTATCCTCAAGGGAGGCAAGAGAAGAAATTGATTCTTGTATCGATTTTTTGTCTTCAATTGTTTGGTCGTCCATTCTTGCAACAATATCTGACAAGCGGGCTCTTATGTCTTGCATATCATCTGAAATACTGCCTCGCAAATCACGAAGTTCATTTTCAATTTGCTGCGTTTTTATTTGCTGACGGGCAAGTAAATCAGTATCTCCAGAATTTAGCTCCTGACCACTTGAATAAGAAAAGCTAAAGATCGAAACAAGAATCAACACCTGTAATAACGCCAACCGAGGAAATCCTGTATTCATATCTTACTCCGTACTTTTTATATAACAAACGAACACACCTAGAAAATACTAAACTAATTTATCTTTAAGGCTAAAATGAGACCAAAAAAAAAAGGCTTTGTGACGACAAAGCCTTTTTCAACATTCTACGCAAAATTTAATTAATTTTTGACATAGAGCGTCGGTTTAACGCGTATGAAGTATCGTTTGAACCCCCTACTGCAGGTCGCTCTTTACCATATGAAATGGTTGTCAGACGCGAAGCGTTTACGCCTTTTGCAACTAGGTAATCACGTGCTGCAGATGCTCTTCTATCGCCGAGCGCAAGGTTATATTCGCGTGTTCCACGCTCGTCACAATGGCCCTCAATAACGATACGAATGGTAGGATTTGCTTTAAGAAAAGCTGCCTGCCTGTCAAGTGTAGCTTGACCTTCGGCTGTAAGGATGGATTGGTCATATCCGAAATAAACGGTTGACCCTACCTTTGCTAGCATCTCATCAGGCGTTTGCATATCACTGTCAGCCGAAGTACTTCCAGATGAGCCAGATGAGCCAGATGCGTCAGGAGAAGCAGAAGTGCTACTGTCAGATGTATTAGAAGATGCAGATGCTGCAGCATCCGACCCTGATGATGCCGCGCTTGAAGAACCAACCACCTCGTTGGAATCAGTTGACGCTGTTTCGCAAGCGGCAAGCAACACTGTAGCAGCACAAATAGTTAATAGGCGTTTTATCATGAAAGTCCCCATTCAAATTAGATGAAATTTCGTTTTTTTTGTTTTATGTTCAAGTATGCTTCTTTGTCCAAAATTTCCATTAACATTCCTTGAAACTATTTATCTCGCTTATAATTACTGTTAATATATCATTATCTAACGCGAAATAGATTATGAGTAAAGCCTTTTAGTCGTTTTTAACCCTAACTTGCTCAAAAAACCTGACCTATTATTATAACATTCTATTTGCATTTTGCGTTACCAAATTGGATTAACATTATGGGTTATCTCCCAGCAACGGAGACCATGCAGGATCACTAGCACCTGCTGGAGTGTTCATGATACTCTCATTAAAACCTGTTATATCAACCTTATATAATCTGGTATTGCCGCCAGATCCATCTTGCTCAAACCTGTCTTGTTTATAATACATTAAGACACGCCCGTTGGGGGCCCACGTTGGCGCCTCTACAAGAAAGCCGCGAGAAAGCAGCCTCTCTGCCGTGCCATCTGTTCGCATAATACCAATGAAAAATTCGCCCGCTAGCATTTTAGTGAATGCAATGACATCCCCTCTTGGAGACCAAACAGGTGTTGCATACCTGCCTTTATTATAACTTATTCTTTTAATATTTTTGCCATCACTATCCATAATAAATAGTTGTTGCCTGCCTCCATCACGGTCTGACTCAAAAACAATTTTTTTCCCATCAGGCGAATAAGAAGGCGCAGTATCAATGTGAATAGTATTTGTTAATTGGCGAGTAGCTCTTGATAGCAAGTCCATCTCGAAAATATTGGTGGCCCCATCTTGAGCAAGTGACATGATTAGCTTATTGCCATCTGGATGAAAGCGTGGCGCAAACGTCATCCCAGGAAACGAGCCTAGTTTTTCAGTCCTACCTGTTGCAACTTCGAATAGGTAAATATTTGGCTCGTCATTGAAATAATTAAGATACGCAATTTCATGCGCTGTCGGGGAGAATCTAGGTGTTAATACTAAGTCCCTTCCCGATGTTAAAAACCGATGATTATGACCATCCTGATCCATAATAGCCAGTCTCTTAACACGTTTATCTTGCGGACCTGATTCTGAAATATATACTATTTTGGTATCAAAATATTTCTTGTCACCTGTGAATTCCACATAAACAAAATCTGCCACTTTATGCGCTATTCTGCGCAATCCTGCCGGATCTGCAGAGCCTCCTCCCTCGGTAAGAGCCTTTTGTGTGACCACATCCCAAAGCTTAAATTCAAGCTGGAGCGTATTTTCACTATCAAAATACGCTGACCCAACAAGAAGCCCCTCCACCCCTAATGGAGACCAATTTGCAAAATTGGGTGTTATATCTGGTGATGATGGCGGGTTGATAAATGCAGCTGAATCAACAGGATCGAACAAACCAGAATTTTGCAAATCATCCGAAATGATCTTACTTATCTGGCGCCCTTCAGGAGTGGTAGTGCCGTCTGGCCCCGTGAAATCAGCGATAGCAATTGGTATGCGTGCAACCTGTCCATCTGTTATATCGATTCGAGTAGTTTGCGAAAATGCAATTCCAGAAAATAGGTTCGCAACCAATAAACAAATTAGGACATAAATTCTCAACATGGACATACCTTAATCAAAAATCCTGTGACATAAAAACACTCATTATCTAACCATAGAAAATTCAAACATTTTACATTATTGATATAATTACCTCAAATTTATGTTCTGAATGAGGCAAACTTGCCCCCGCATCTAACCGCTAATAAAATCTGGGTCAAAATGAAATATAAAATCCTTCCAAACCTCATGTTTTTCTGCAGGAAGCGGTAATGGGCTACATTCCTCAACAGCTCGAACAGCTGCCCTAGCTGCTGTTCTATAAAATCTGTCTGCCTTAAATCTTGTTGAGTCCATGGATTCAACAAAAGTAACCGTGCCATCACTATCAGCACGCACGCGCACATCCACCTCTAATTTTTCGGCATCTGGCGCTGCTGCTGGCGGCGACCAGCATTGCGCAATATGAGCTTTCAACCTATCAATTTCATTAGCGCCCAGTTTCATTGACCTATTAGGTTTGACCTGCAAGGAGCCTTGCAAATTAGAATTAATTTCCTCAGCATCCAGAGTTTTTTTATCCTCAACAGGTGCTTTAGAGCGTGATTTTTGACCTGTTACTGCAGATGCTTGAGCAAGATTTTGTAGCACTCCACTCATCGTTGAATCTCTATTTTTAACGGGTGTTTCCTTTGCGAGTGCATTATCGCGCTGACTCTGCTGTTTTGGTTTTGACACAGGTTTGCTATCTATGAGCGGTTTTAACAAATCTCGTGTCGTAATTTTTGCTGTCTGTGCTAGTTTTGGCGTTTCCGGTTTTGAAACAGGTTCTTTGATCGCTGCCTTTTTGGCAGGTTTAACCTCTGGACGAGAAATTGGTTTTTTTTGTGGTTTTGGGATGTTGGGGCGCTTTGTAGGAGCAGCAATAGCTACTTTTTCAGGCGCTGATACAGGCTTTGCAATTGGTTCTTTCTGACTGTCTATTCTCGTTTCGGGAAGCACGATAGCAGCTTGTTCAGGCTCTGGCTTATCGGCAAGCGGCAGTTCATCTGCTTCCATTTTCTTCGAAGCCTCTGCTACCGCTTCATTTTTTATAGATGACGAGGTAGTTAGAGGAGGAGGCGCATTAGAGGGCGCAGGCGGTGTCCTGCTCGCAACTTCGATTTTTTCTGATTGCGTTGTTGCCGCTGCAGATGGTGCAGGCTGATTAGTTTCAGGAACCTCATCTACTATGGTAACATACACCAGAGGGTCTGAATTGTCGATATCACGCTGAAAAAAAGGAATGCCTATTACAAATATAACAACAATACCAATATGCCACATTATCGAAAGTAGAGTTGAAACTAACATTTCCTATCTCTCTTCATAGACGTCATAGTGATAGCTATTCTTGCCAATTTCAGAAACAAACCCACATTTTCTATCGCGGCAATTGCGCAACTAAAGCCACTCTCTCGAATCCAGCTGATTGAATTCGTCCCATCAACTCGATTACCTCACCATAAGCGACCAGCCTGTCCCCTCTCACAAAAATACGAAGATTGGGATTAGCTTCTTGGATAGCTGCCAAACGCGGTATAATCTGCTCCGGTTTTATTTCCACTTCCTGCAAGTATATTTTACCAGAATTTTGTAATGAAATAACAAGGGGTGGCTCTTCTGATGAAATTTGACCTGCCTTTGTCTTAGGTAAATCAACTGGCACGCCAACTGCTAATAATGGTGCTGTAACCATGAAAATAATCAACAAAACCAGCATTACATCAACAAAGGGGGTCACATTAATTTCAGCAACTGGTCTGTATCTTTTGCCTCTTCCTCGAGATGATATCATCATTCCCATTTAACTGGCATCCTCATCAAGCTGTCTTGCAATTAGATTTGTGAATTCAGCGGCAAATGACTCCAAACTATTTCCAATTTTTTCAAGATCACCCGAAAATTTATTATAAGCAACAACCGCAGGTATCGCAGCCGCAAGGCCAAGCGCAGTTGCAAATAAAGCCTCTGCAATACCAGGAGCCACTACCGCAAGACTGGTATTTTTTGATTCTGCAATAGCCGCAAAAGAATTCATAATCCCCCAAACCGTGCCAAACAGACCTATAAAAGGGGCAACAGAACCGACCGAAGCCAGAAACGGAATGCCTTTTTCAAGCTCATCCATCTCTTTGGAAATCACAAGAGACATTGATTTTTCTATTCTGCTAACAAGAGAGGTTCGAAGTTCCCTGCCAAGAGAGCGTGACACCCCTTTTGCAGATGCCATCCGCCATTCCCTCATACCAACGCCAAACACCCGTTCCAACGCGCCATCTGGCTCGCTGCCCAGGTGATCGTAGAAATCATCTAAGGATTCTTGAGACCAAAAACGCTCTTCAAATAAATTAGTAAGATTACGCTGATTTCGAAAAGAACGCGATTTTTGTATCATGATTGACCAGCTCCAAATAGATGCGGCAACCAGTAAAATCATCACTGTTTTGACAAGCAGATCTGCCGCCAAAAATAAACCAAATATAGATAACTCTGATGATGTTGATACAGCTAGTTCTGCAGTTTCCATTTAAATTTTCCTAAACACTAAAAATTCATTGTCGTCATTGTTGTCATGGTCTAATGCAAATGTAATTGATCATATTTACCTGATATATTTCATTTCTTGAATCGAAATCAAACCTATCTACTTCTCAACTTTTGCAATTTTCAACTTCTCCCGCATAAAATCAGGTAATCTGCGCGCACCCTTATCAAGTTCAACCCAAACCGCTTGCACCTGAAGTCTGGCAAAAATATGTCCATCTTCCTCATTTTTGATAATTTGTTCTAAATTAAGCCGTACTTTTCCAATATTAGTGACAGTTGTTTCAACTATCAGACATTGATTTAATCTAGCCGAAGTTAGATAATCAACTTGAATCTTAGAAATCAAAATGGTTTTCCGCTCTTCTTTTAGATAGTGATGCAAATCTATTCCGATGGTGCGCAAAAACGCAGACCTGCCCCGCTCTGCATAATTTAAGTAATTTGAATGATACACAACGCCGCCAGCATCAGTATCCTCATATTGAACGATTAACGGATAAAAATGCTTATTTCCTGACATAGTGCCATTTAACCTTATCTGTGTTGCGCTCATAGGGATGCTCTTATATGTCGCTATACTTACGGGGGGGGGGTCGTCTTCAAAAAGATGTAATTTTATCACTCATCGATATCTTGGCTTAATAGCTCAAGTTGCTTTGCTGCCTCTTTTGGAGGCTCAAGACCCAAATAACTCCAGCCTGATTTAGATAAGCATCTGCCGCGCGGTGTTCTCATTAATAAGCCTGTCTGCAATAAAAATGGCTCTATCACTTCTTCTAGCATGTCACGTTGCTCGGCAAGCACAGCTGCAAGCGTTTCAATTCCTACTGGCCCACCGCCATAATTTTCTGCCAAAGAGTTCAGATAACGCCTATCCATTTGATCAAGGCCATTTTGATCCACTTCTAACCTTAACAGCGCTGAATCTGCTGCTTGTTTTGTGATCATATTATCACCATCTACCGCCACAATATCTCTTACCCGGCGCAATAACCTTCCTGCAACGCGCGGTGTTCCTCTGGCTCTTCTTGCAATTTCAAGAGCGCCGTCCTCTGCTAATGCCACATTCATTTTGATGGCTTGTCGCGACAAAATATGCACTAATTCATCATTAGTATAGAATTGCATCCGCATTTGGATACCAAACCTATCTCTTAGCGGTGTCGTAAGCAAGCCTGAGCGCGTTGTCGCTCCTACAAGCGTAAATTGCGGCAAATCTATTCTCACAGAACGGGCAGATGGCCCCTCACCGATAATCAGATCTAGCTGAAAATCTTCCATTGCAGGATATAATATTTCCTCAACAGCAGGGTTTAATCTATGAATTTCGTCGATAAACAAAACATCTCTTGGGACTAAATTTGTGAGCAAAGCAGCTAAATCACCTGCTCGCGCAATAACAGGCCCCGAGGTTGCACGAAAGCCAACACCCAGTTCAGCAGAAATTATTTGTGCCATGGTGGTTTTACCAAGCCCAGGAGGTCCATACAATAATGTGTGATCCAGCGCATCGCGCCGCTGCACAGAAGCCGCAATAAAGGTCTCAAGATTTCGTCTGCCAAGACCCTGACCCACAAATTCATTTAGCCTTCTTGGACGCAAGGCTGGGTCCGCATTCTCTATGCTCTCTGAACTTTCCGGACTTTCTAAGCTTTCTAGGCTTACTATACGCTCATCACTCATCATTTCTGTCCAACTTCTTTTAGCGCCAAATTCAATAATTGTCCAAGCTCATCGGTATCAGTTTTAGCAGAAGCTCTCTGAACCGCAGCCCAAGCCTCACTTTGTGAATAACCCAGATTTAACAATGCGGATATGGCATCTTGGGATATCGCTGATTGACCCGCGCCAGCCAGCGATACACCCATATTTTCGGTATTACCAAGGCTGGTTGGTAAATTTCCGACTTTTTCTGCTAACTCATTCACAATTCTTTGCGCCAATTTTGGCCCAATCCCATCAGCACGGCTGACCATCGCCTTATCAGATGACAGGATTGCCTGTTTTAGACTATCTGGGGTTAGAACCGATAATATTGAAATAGCAGCCTTAGCCCCTACACCCTGAACAGATTGAAGCAATGTAAAGGCAGATTTCTCTTCGCTGGTGTAAAAGCCATATAATGTCAGTGAGTCCTCGCGCACAATCATCTCAATCAATAATGATATCGTTCCAGAAAGCGCTCGGATTTGGTTCAAAGTTGATGAAGAAACAGTAACAAGATACCCAACACCATGGACATCTAAAATTAACTGGTTAGTGTTTTGTTCAACTATTTGGCCTGATAATTGCGCTATCATATTTAACTAATCCCCTTTATTCTTTTGCAAGAGCTGCTTCAATTGCACGTGCAAGACCCGTTTTCGCTTCTGAATTTAGGGTATCAGGATTGTAATCTGGCCCTTTATTAATCCCAGCAATAGCAATGGCAAGTGCATCAGCGGCATCTGCTCCTTCCGGTTTCACTGATAGTAATTTTTCGACCATCGCGGTTACCTGAATCTTATCTGCAGCGCCAGTGCCTGTTACTGATTTTTTAACCTGCCTTGCTGAAATCTCTCTCAAAGAAAGGCCTTTTCCAGCACAAGCCTGCATTGCAACGCCTCTCGCCATTCCAAGTTTTATGGCAGATTCGGCCCCTTTTGCCACAAAAATCTGTTCAATAGAGGCGTCATTCGGGTGCCAGTTTGCAATTACGTCAATCAAACCAGAATGGATTTCATGTAGCCTGTTAGCGATTGACCGGGATCTTTTGGTCTTAATAGTATTATGCGCGATATGAGATAGCTTTATACCAGATTTAACAACAATACCCCATCCTGTGCGTTGCAGGCCGGGGTCAATACCAAGCATTCGTAACTCAAGCTTATTACTATTTGTAATTCCCACAAATGCTATCCATCTAGTTTTGTCATTATCTCATCAGAAATTTCAAAATTAGCAAACACATTTTGAACATCATCATTTTCATCCAGCGCATCAAATAATTTAAGTAGTGTTAAGGCGTTTGCCTCTTCAACTGAGATACTATTTTGGGGTTGCCAGATTAAGCCAGCCTCCTCAGGAGCTAAAAATTGCTGTTCTATATTCTCTCTAACAGCGTTGAAATCCTCGGGAGACGTCGTAATTATGTGGCTATCATATTCTGACTCAACATTATCTGCGCCTGCCTCTAACGCGGCATCAAACATCGCTTCTGCATCTGCAGTTTCTATGGGGTAGATAATTTGACCCACCTTGTCGAACATAAAACTAACGGCACCTGTTTCCGCGAGTGACCCGCCGAATTTTGAAAACGAGGAGCGCACTTCAGATGCGGTTCTATTCCGGTTATCTGTCATTGCTTCGACAATAAAGGCTACCCCGCCAGGCCCATAACCCTCATATCTGATTTCTTCATAAGCATCACCTTCCCCGCCCTCAGCACGCTTTAAAACGCGTTCAATATTATCTTTTGGCATATTAGCGGCGCGGGCAGCAGCCAGCGCACTCCGCAATCTAGGGTTACTGGCAGGGTCAGTGCTGGAGCGCGCAGCAACAGATAACTCTTTTATGAGCCTGGTGAAAATTTTCGCTCGCTTTTTGTCTTGTGCACCTTTGCGATGCTGAATATTTTTAAATTTGGAATGTCCTGCCATTATTTTTTCTCTTAATTCTTATCTTTTAGGTTATCAATGCTATCGGTTTTTATTACAGATCTGGGTGGAAGCGCCGTTTTTTCGAATGTACCTTATTTGAGAATAACCACATAGCAGATACCAACCAAGAAAACTATAAAAAGGGCATTATATAGCATGTAAGGTGTTTATAAAACAAAGCCGTCTTATTCATAAATCAGATTGCTTCTTGTAATCTGCCTCCCTTGCGGAATGGTTTAATCGAAATCGCAAGTCCTGTCTTATCATCTATTTCAACTACAACGCCACATAAAGTTGGCTCGCCCGTTGCAACGCTTAATCGACCAGAAGATTGCTTGCGAAACCTATCTGTTGCCACTTGCTTATTCATTCCAATCACAGAATTATAATCGCCACACATGCCAGCATCTGTTTGATATGCAGTGCCATTTTCAAGTATATGATGATCTGCAGTTGGCACATGGGTGTGTGTTCCAACGACACAAGAAACACGCCCATCCAGATAATGCCCTATCGCCATTTTCTCAGAGGTTGCCTCTCCGTGCACGTCGACAACAATAGCATCAGCATCTTGACCTAGCTTAATCTTGCCAAGACAATCATCAAGGGCAGCAAATACATTTAAATAATCTGCCATAAAAAGATTAGTAATTACGTTAAGTACAGCAAGACGCCTACCGTGTTTATCAGATACGACAACCAAACCAGCGCCGGGAAATCCCTCTTTCATATTTACCGGGCGAAGCAATCGCGGTTGATGAGAAATATAGCTGGAAATCTCTGACTTATCCCAAATATGATTACCGCTCGTTAGAACGTCACTTCCAGCATCAAATAACGCGTTACAAATATCAGGTGTTACCCCAAACCCACCTGCTGAATTCTCACAATTTGTAATGACAAAATCACACGCAAGATTTTCTTTAAGCGTTGCAGTTTCGGCGATGACATGTCCTCTTGCCTGACGTCCTACAATATCACCAAGAAATAAAATTCGCATAATCAGGCTTTCTTATTTTGTTACTCAAAGCTTGTCAACAAGGTCTAAATATAGTTTCAAGATGGGTTCAAGGTAGCATTAATCCTTCAGGGGTTAACACGCCATCCATGGGCTCATCCGTTGAAGTTACGGGAACTTTATCAACTTGTTGACCAGAATAAGCAACCCCCACAACTTTGACATCAACGCCAGATTCGCGAAATTTTTTGAGTGTTCTGTCATAATATCCCCCGCCATATCCAAGCCTATTGTATCTCATATCAAAGGCAAGTAACGGCAACAACACAAGTTCTGGGATAAGCTGGTTTGAGCTGGCATCAGGATGCTTGGTGTTTAAGGGGCCTGCCTCTAATTCTTGGCCTGGAACGTAGGCGCGGAAGCGCAATGCGCTGGGTTTTTCAGGTGTAACTGGAAGACATAATTGACAGTGTTTTTCAGCTAGTGCCGTCATCAAGGGAATAATATCAATTTCAGTAAAAATCGGCAGAAAACCTGCAACTATAGAACTTGTAAATTTGTCGATAAGGTCAGGAGCAAACTGCAATAGGTGCTGTGCTGCGATGTTACGCTGGTTTGCATGCAGGTATTTTCTTACCTGCTTTGCTTGCTTTCTGGCCTGCTGTTTCTGAAGAGAGATTTGTGAGTGATCCATCACCATTTCCAATCATCGACATTCATGTTAAGCCAATTCAAACCCATTTTGGCTTATATAGGCCATCTGAACTAATTTCAGGCATCTAACGCAAACCAAACATGATTATCAAACTTTGTGTGAGGGATGCCCAAATGATTACCCAAAAATAGTGTCCAAAAATATTTTTGGGTGATAGCCAGAAAAGCCGCTGGTTTGATTTCATCCTCTGTGACCTGGTTTACAGGTGGGCATCACATAAAAAAGCCTCGACTTTCCCAGCGGCAATTCCCGACAGAAGATTATGGTCCCAGGGATTGAAAAGCCTGGCAAACTATCCAGCTATCCACTGGGTTTCTACTCCTACTCTTACGATTGTGCAAGATGCTCTATTGTCTGAGCCATTATTGTTATTTGATTAACAAGATTATCCATCTGCTCTGTGGTTAGAGTTACCGTATTTTCTTCTTGAGCTGTTACTGGCTCATCACTTGAGCTCTGTCTTGAGGCCATACCAGCCTGCAGATTTGCTGATTGAACCTGATCAGATAAAATAAGCCCTGCCATTGCTAATAATCTTGCATCACCAATTTGTCCAACAGAACCCACAAGCTGTTGGACGATTGCATCTACATTACGCCCCATTTCCTCAATATGAGACTCCTGACCTACATCACACCCCATCTGATATGGTTGACCATTGATTCGCACTGTTACCGTTGATTGGCTCATCATCTGTCTCCTGACTAATGGTCTTTATTAGAATCTGCTAACATAGGGTTGGCGGCATCATCTATCTGTAAACTCATTTGCTCCATCAAAGATATGGCATTCGAAATTTGACTTTTTATGGACTTCAATTCAGCAAGATCAACCGCTTGCGGGTTTACATCACCGCTTTTTGAATGTTCTGAATCATCTGATAACGAAGCGTAAACATCTCTATCCAACTTGTCTTTCAAGTGATCCACGGCTTTTCTAAGCCTTCCTAATGCTTGTTCAATTTCATTCATTTGGAATCCAAAAAAACCTTTTTCCATTTTGTGAGATAAGCGTATCTGGTTTCAACAAAAAAATAAATACCTCAATTAGTTGCGTGATAACCTTATCATAGAGGAAAGCTTTTTTTAAGAATAATCGCGCCGTGTTTTGTGTTATAATTCGTTTTTTCAGGACTGAAAGCAAACTAGCATTTGACGGCTACCTGCTAAATCGGGCATTTTCCATAGCGCCAATCAAATACTGACTTGATACACTTAAGATAATTATAAATAAGGAAATTTCTGTGATGCGTAATTCTGCTAAATCAAATGCGATGGCCAATGCCATCCGCGCTCTTACCATGGATGCTGTAGAAGCAGCGAATTCAGGACATCCTGGAATGCCGATGGGAATGGCAGACGTTGCGACTGTTTTATATTCGAATCATCTAAAATTTTCTGCTCAGAATCCAGACTGGCCTGATAGAGATAGATTTATCCTATCTGCGGGCCATGGCTCAATGCTATTATATTCTCTGTTATTTCTAACAGGCTATTCTGAGATGAGTCTTGAAGAAATCAAGAATTTCCGCCAGCTTGGCTCAAAGACCGCAGGGCATCCTGAATTTGGTCATGCTAACGGTATTGAGACGACGACAGGCCCCCTTGGACAAGGATTTGCGAATGCTGTGGGATTTGCCATGGCGGAACGACATCTAAACGCAGAATTCGGAGATGGTCTTGTTGATCATATGAGCTACGTGATTGCAGGAGATGGATGCTTGATGGAAGGTATTAGCCATGAAGCTGCCTCTTTTGCAGGACATTTAAAACTAGGCAAACTTGTTGTGCTTTTTGATGATAACGGGATTTCAATTGATGGAAGCACGGATATCACCACTTCAGATGATATCACGCAGCGTTTTCTATCTTATGGGTGGCAAGTGCTGGAGTGTGATGGGCATAATCATGAACTTATTAATATAGCCCTTACAGAAGCAAAAGCTGACGCAACAAAACCCTCTCTTATAAGATGTAAGACACAGATAGGATATGGCTCTCCTAATCGCGGGGGCACAGCAGGCATTCACGGAGCGCCTCTTGGAAGTGCGGAAATTGCCCTTACCAGACAATCATTAGACTGGCAGCATGAGCCGTTTTTTGTTCCAGATGAAACCCTTCAGGATTGGCGGGATATTGGCTCTAAGGGGGCAAGCCTCTGCGCAGAATGGGAACAACGCACCGATTTAGATGCAAAAGGTGCCACATTTAAAAAGCGCCTTTCTGATGATTATAAAGTAGATATTCAACTTGCGATATCTCACTTTAAAACTCAATTAATTGCTCAGCCTCAGAAAGTTGCGAGCAGAGTTGCAAGCCAGAAATCGATTGAGGCATTGGTGCCAGTATATTCATCCTTATTCGGCGGCTCTGCTGACCTTACCGGCTCCAACAATACCAAAGTTGCCGAACATACTAATTTCTCAAGTTCAGATTATCTAGGGCGATATATTCATTACGGCGTAAGAGAACATGCAATGGCAGCTGCCATGAACGGACTTGCTTTGCATGGCGGTGTAACACCATTTGGAGGTACCTTCCTAGTATTTACAGATTACTGTAGGCCAGCAATCCGCCTCTCTGCTTTAATGCAGCAAAAAGTAATTTATGTAATGACACATGATAGCATTGGACTTGGTGAAGATGGCCCAACTCATCAACCGGTGGAACATTTGGCCTCTTTGCGGGTGATCCCTAATCTTAATGTATTCCGGCCATGCGATATTGTAGAAACAGCAGAAGCTTGGGAATTAGCATGTCTGTCACAAACATCACCTTCTATATTAGCTCTTTCACGGCAAGGGCTACCCCAGCTCCGCCTAGAGGAAAACGCCAATAATCTATCTGCAACGGGCGGGTATATTCTACGTGAAGCAACTAAATCGCCAATAGTAACATTAATGGCAAGTGGCTCTGAGGTAATGTTAGCAGAGGAAGCGCGCATTCATCTGGAGGCACATAATATACCAACCAGACTAGTTTCTGTGCCCTGCCTTGATAGGCTGTTAGAACAAGAGGCTACCTTTATTGAAAATTTGCGAGGCGATGCTGATGTTGTAATTGCAATTGAAGCAGGTCTGGAGGCAGGCTGGGCAAAAGTGATTGGCTCACAAGGTCATTTTATTGGTATGAACAGCTTTGGCGCTTCCGCTCCTGCCGCTGCGCTATACGAGCATTTTGGCATAACAACTAAAGCAATCATTGACTTAGCCCAAAATCAGCTTAAACACCCATAGTTAGCATTGAATAGCTGGTATTGAATAATAGTGACAGATAAATGAGCTGTTAAACGCTGAGCTAAGGAGGGGATTCTATGAAAATAAATGGCAACGCTATAAAACCAGGCAACGTTATAAGCCATAATGGACGCTTATGGGTTGCATCAAAAACAAGCCATGTAAAACCTGGAAAAGGGGGCGCGTTTGCGCAAGTGGAATTACGCGATATCCGTGATGGAACAAAGTTGAATGAGCGTTTTCGGGCAACAGAGGGTGTTGAGCGTGTAATACTTGATGAAGTAGAATGTACCTATCTATATGCAGAGGGCGATACGCATATATTTATGCACCCCGAAACATTTGAGCAAATATCCATCATGCAGGACATGATAGGAGAGCCCGCAGCATTTCTTCAAGACGGCATGACGGTTTCAGTTTCCATGTATGAATCAGAGCCCATATCCGTCACCATGCCTGACCAAACCACCGTTACTGTAATTGAGGCAGATGCTGTTGTAAAAGGCCAAACGGCTTCTTCTTCATACAAGCCTGCTGTTGCTGATAATGGTGTGAGAATTATGGTGCCGCCTTTTATCGAAACTGGAACCAGAATCGTCGTTAAAATTGAAGACGCCACCTACGTAGAACGAGCGAAAGACTAAACCAAATGGCATTAAGATCAGCGCTTATAAATGTAATTTTCAAAGCAGCAAGTAAAGCTGCAAGACGCATGATGCGCGATTTTGGAGAAGCCGAAAATTTGCAAGTTAGCCGGAAAGGTGCAGCAGATTTTGTAAGTCAGGCTGATTTATCTGCAGAACGCACCCTAAGAGATGAGCTGGAATATGCACGTCCTGGATGGAATATGATTTTAGAGGAATCTGGTCACATCAAAGGAGAATCATCTGATGCGCCAACTTGGATCATTGACCCGCTTGATGGAACTACGAATTTTCTTCATGGTATCCCACATTTTGCCATCTCGATTGCTGTTCTAGATAATAAAAAACTGACAGCAGCTGGTATTCTAGACCCTATAAGAGACGAGTTTTTCTTTGCTGAGCTGGGTAAAGGCGCCTATCTAAATGATCGTAGAATCCGCGTTTCAAGCCGCAAACAGGTTGAGTCTGCTTTATTTGCAACTGGTATTCCATTTCTTGGCAGGACAACATCTGAGCAAGAGAGAATTTTCGTCAACCAGCTAAATCATGTGATGCCCAAATGTTCTGGGATCCGCCGATTTGGAGCTGCTGCATTGGACCTTGCATGGGTTGCTGCAGGCAGATATGACGGCTTCTGGGAGCATGGCTTGCAACAATGGGACATTGCCGCTGGTGCCCTAATTGTAAGAGAAGCAGGTGGTTTTGTATCTGACTTCTCATCACGAGATACTGTTTTACAAACTGGAAATATTGTTGCGGCAAATGGTGGGCTGCATGTGCCCTTGTTAAAAATGCTGCGAGAAGGCGAAAAAGCCTAGATTTTTGACCATCTAATATCAAACTTGCTTTTTTAAAAAAATGCATCTCAGACACTTCTATTAGCTTATCCTATTATTTCAGTCATATTCCTGCCATTGTTTTCAGCCATAATTTTGATGTAGAGTAATGCAAGTAGCGCCTATCATGCTCAATGCCTATGATGCTCAGGAATAATTCTAAGGGTCAAAACTGAATCTGCGCGCACTCTTTTTTAGGAAGGATACTTAAAACTTATGACGGATCCACGTTCTTTTCTAATACGGATGATTTCTGTCCTTGGCATCTTTATTCTTATA